>Ga0224509_10000036_pt1 | contig 37115 bp, 31 predicted proteins | sample SF_Jan12_sed_USG_5_FD_170158 | JGI IMG/M metagenome (GOLD analysis project Ga0224509, IMG submission 170158) | Sediment microbial communities from San Francisco Bay, California, United States - SF_Jan12_sed_USGS_24 | ecosystem: Environmental > Aquatic > Marine > Sediment | place: USA... | reverse complement strand
ACCTCGGGATCATCCTTGGAGGAAGATGGGAACCTTGAAATCAGATGAACGAAAGAATACAAACCAATTAACCAAATAGGACCTTTCTATCTTGCTGAAAACCGGACATTTCTATTTTGCCTTGACATCGGTTCGATTTGTAGTTGACGGTTTGATACAGGATTCTATCTTACCGACTTGTGAACGGATACGCACGGCTCAAGGTGGTTGATTGATTAGCCACATGAGCCCGTCGTGCGTCGGCTAACCTTGGCGTAAAGTTGGAGAGGTCGATGAAACTATCGAAGCAGACCAGAGAAATCATTAACATGGTCATTTTCGTCCTGGTAGCGGCGCTCTTGTTTGTGACCTATGTTATTTATCCCCTCAATCGCACCAAAGCTGTCATGGGGCGGGACAATGTCGACGATTATTACGAGGACTCGCTGGAAATAAACGACCCTGCGGCCTGGATCGATTCCGGGCTGATTGCCGACAGTTTTACTGTGGAGGCCGACGGTCTGACCACTCTGGCCTGCCTGTATGTGTTGCCGGACTCGGCCGTTCACGACTCAATCCTGGGAACGGTTTTCTTTCTGCACCACGATAATGCCGATCGCGACAGCATGCTGTCGTTGGCTCGCCAAATGTCCACTGCCGGGTACTCGGTAGTAGCCTATGACCAGCGTGCTGCCGGGCGATCCACCGGCCAGTACCACGGCGAGGGACAGTATGAGGCGACCGATCTCGAAGAGGTTATTCGTTGGCTCGATCTGCGAAAGAAAATCCACCACCCGCTCGCCATTGTCGGTTTTGGTCTCGGCGGCGACGCCGCCATACTTGTCGCGCGAGAGGATGCGCGGATAGACAAGGTGATGGCCGTGAATCCATATCTGACCTCCGAACGGATGCTGCGTATGCTCAAGGATCGGCACGATACTTACTGGTTCCCGTTCTACTACACCATGATGTGGTGGTGGTACGGCATTCGTTCGGGCTATGCGGCGCCCTATCGTGAGATCGAGGCGGTAGAAGCAGTGGCCTGTCAAACTCTGCTTTTGACCGGAAGCGAGAGCGGTGATGATCCCGAGGTTGTCATACTGCAGGAGTTATCCTCGGATGAACTGTTGAAGGTGGAGTCGGCGACCCTGTCCGGCCAGGAAAGCTCTGTGGCTGATCGGGTCTGGACTTTTGTGACCCGGGAATAGCCTCGACAGAAAGATCGTGGGTCTACCGGCTTCCGGAGTTCCGAACAATTGCGACTGAGATACCAGCACGTGTGATCCGACCGTAACCAGCCGGTAAAGGAGTACCAGGTGGCGTTTATTGACTACATCCCATACGACGATGCATCTGAAGAATTGCAGGCGCTCTACCGCGAATACGGCGGACCGAGCCGCACGCCGGCCAATATCATTCGGATTGCAGCCCACAATCCGACTGCGATGAAATACCATGTCGAACTTTTTCGTGCCGTAACTATGGGGAAAACCTCCTTGACCCGGCAGCAGCGCGAGATGATTGCGGTGCGGGTATCGGCGATCAATAAGTGCCACTACTGAGTAGAACATCATTGGGCCGCGTTGCGGTCCCTCGGCAGCGACGGTGATCTTATCGTCGATGATGATCTCAAAGCTAAACTGGCAAGTGACGCGGTGTCGGCAAAGGTAGGCGAACTGAACCAACTCATCTTGAAGTTCGTTGACAAGGTCACCTTGGGGGCACACACCACCACGCAGGAATATATCGAGAGTCTCAAGCTTGGCGGTCTGACCGAACAGATGATTCACGATGTAGTACAGGTAGCCGCATATTTCAACTATGTCAACCGCCTGGCTGATGCACTCGGTATTGAGCTGGAGGGGGCGTAGGTTCTTCGCCGGGTGGCACCCTCGAACGCGGTTTGGGGGTGGTGTGTGTTATCTCCGTCCCAAACAAGGTTTGAGACGGCCACCCAACGTACTATCTGCCGCCAAGTCCACAGCCATGTAGGGCGGGTCCGTCTTCGCCTGCGCGCCGCGGCGTGAACCCGCCAAATCGATTAGTTCATGCCATCTTGCGCCGACCGTGCGCGCTGCAAATCTAACTCAGCTTCCAAGGCGCGCTCGCGAGCTTCACGTGCACGCAACTCCAAATGGCGCAGATCAACTTCGTAAACGGTTTCGCTGGTACCGTCGCCGCCCAGGCCACTGGAAGAAACGGTGCGATAATCAGGGTTGTCCTCTGGATTACCGGCGACTGTTGTGACCGTCCCGTACGAACTCGGAAAATACATGGCTGTGATAATCGGGAAGCAGAGGGACGCATCCCCCGAGCCGAGGTGTCTGGCTTCCATGCGGAATGTATAGGTCCCTGCTGACTTGAAGTAAGTACGCTGCAAACTAACGTCGAAATCCATGTACGAGGTCCCACTGTAGGCGGTAAGTCCGATACGAACAAAGTTGCCGTTCACTGGGCTGCCGCCACTGGTTTCATCAAGCTGAACATCGACGCGGTTGCCCGAAGTCGTACCGTTGAACTCTGCCTCTGCATGTCCCAACAGAAATATGTATCCGTCGGAGGGGATTGTTATACTGATAGTCTGAATGTCCTCCATCGTGCTGGTGGAAGTTACATCGTTACAACTGACACCTTTGCTCTGTGCGATTCCCGGCTCATCTAGTATCTCTCGAGAGCTGACGGCGTTGTCCGACATGAAAACCGCATTGTCGCCGTAGCCCTCACCGTAGACCATCATACGAGCATTGTCATCAGACCCGCGCACGAACAACAGACCTCCCGCGGAATCAGAAGTAAACTCAACGCCTGGTTGATTGGAGCGCGTGTGGAGATCACCCCACATCTTCAGACTTCCTCGAGACGGCGAACCCTGAATATCCACCTGTGGATAGTCACCGGCGCGTACTCCAAAGTAGAGGCCGATAGCGCCGGCGGTGTCGGTTGCTTCCATGTTTATTACCGGCATGGCTGTGCCGTTAGTGCCCCAGATACCAAGAGAACCGGAATTGTCACCACTGGTTGCTTCCAACTGCGGCATGAGCTGCCCACCAGCCGCTCCGAGAGCGAAGCGTCCGCCTGTTGCCGTGGCCTTCATCTCAACCTGTGGAATACTCGTGCCGTTGGTGCCCCAGATTCCTAAGTTCACATCGCCCCGACCATCCTCAGATACTCTGAACAGGGTGTCCGAGCCGCTGGACCAGATGCCCATGCCCACCCCACCTTGCGCTGGTGACCAGATGCCGCCGCCGAGACCGCCAGCCCCCCAGATTCCCATACCGAGACCGGAGCCACTCCAAATACCGGACCCTCCAGCCGAGCCCCAGACATTGACGGTGCCACTGTCACCGCCCCAGATTCCGCAGCCACCGGCAGCACCCCAGATGTTCGCTCCGGCATCGCTACCACTCCAAATCGCAGCTCCCGTGCCGCTTCCCCACAGATTCATTTCCGTACTAACACCACTCCAGATGCTTGCCCCAGTGTTTGTCCCCCAGAGGCCGAATTGTCCACCCGAATCTGTACCTTTCATTTCAACTTGAGGCACAGACGTACCATCTGTACCCCAGATACTGACCCTGCCACCGTCGGCATCAGCGCCAAACACGCCCAACGGATTACCGGAACCGCCTTGTCCCCAAAGGCTCACCAGACCACCTGCCGAATCGACCGACATACTGATGGCCGTATCCGGACCGTTGATCCATTCGCTACCGGGAAAAAGATTTAACATGCCGCTGCCGTTGTCGAGCACAAGTTCGGCTCCCGGCGTAGCAGTCCCGCTCGTTCCCCAAATGCCAAGCTGTCCTCCCTCAGCGGTGCCTTTCAGTTGAACCTGCTCAAATGCTGTACCGTTGGTTCCCCAAATACTCACAATGCCACCGGTCGCATTCTGGTTTAATTCCAGTGCTTTGGGCAGGTCGGCTTTAGCAACGCCGGGGAGATGTAGCGAACTCCCGTCCGTGACAACATCGCCGACGACACGCTCTGATATGAACGTAGAGGGTGTTGTGCCGAGAAGTGTGCGTGGCAGTAAAGTCTCCGCCCCGACCTGAATCTGAAGATAGTTGGCCGAGCCAATTACATTTGCAGAAATCGGATTGACCTGACCAAGATATACGGAAAAGTGGCCGCCTTCGGTGGAAACTGTGCGCGGCTCTTCCCATAGATTCTCGCCGCCTGTGGAATCGGTCCAAAGGCTGAAGGTCATTGCATGCGAACCGTCGGGTACTGGATCGCCGCTTGAGTCGTTGAGTTGTCCCTGGTAGTTGATGGCTGCGGCTGAGATGTTGATTGTTGTCAGCAAAAGGGCCGACATGAGCATAAGACTGGCGGCAAGGATGCGGTGCATGGTGTCTCTCCGTCAAGTAGCTGATGCGGTTGGTACGTTTTGTCTTTCGTTGGCCAGAATATACAAAAAAGACCACAGAAGGCAACTCAAAACGTCCGGTTAACGGTCAGACTGGAGTAGGGTGGGTCCGTCTTCGGACCCGCCTTTGTTGGCAGGTTTGAAGTGAAACCTGCCTTACGGGATTGCCGTAAAGAAACCCGCCGAGTCTAAAGACTCAGCGGGCACAAACAAGACTGGCGGCTCAGATTAGGGCGTGGTTGTAAACGCGCGAAGCGCGAAAAAGTGATTTATCACCGGACTACGTACCGCTCGGTCACGTCCTGATTGGTCGCGGCATCGTAAACTTTGTACTCCTGGATCGGCAGGGTGGTGTCGCGCACCACATTGATTTTGAAACGATGTCTCTTCATCAGGCGTGAGATGCGGTCGGTGCCGTTGTCCACCATAGCTTCGGCCAACTCCGGATTGATTACCAGATGGTATTCGGTGAATTCGCGGTCGGCTTTGGCCCGCATGAACCATCGTTCGACTTTGGTGGACATAGTATCCTTGGAAACCACTCGACCCAACCCGTTGCAGATGGGGCATTGATCGGAAAGAGCGGCCATGTGCGACTGCCGTATCCGTTCGCGGGTCATTTCGATTATGCCAAAATCGGTAACCGGGCTGATAGCACGCTTGGCGCGGTCAAGTTCGAAACAGCGTTTGAACTCTTCGTACAGCCGACGACGGTTATCGCGGTTGTACATGTCGATGAAATCGCAGATGATCAGGCCGCCGATATCGCGCAGACGGATCTGCCTGGCCGCCTCTCGGGCCGACTGTATGTTGGTTTCGAAAATCGTCTGTTCCTGATCTTTGCGTCCGACAAACCGACCGGTGTTAACATCGATTGTCACCATAGCTTCGGTTTGGTCGATTATCAGATAAGCGCCTTTCTTGATCCAAACCTTGCGTTCGAGCATCTTCTCGATTTCCGGTTCGAGATTATAAAGATCAAAAAGCGGCAATTCACCTTTGTACAATTCCACCCGGTTTTTCAGATGCGGCGCCACCTGGCGGGCATAGCTGATAATCTTCTTGTAGTCGTCGCGGTTGTCGACCAGAAGTTTTCTCACGTCGGCGGTGAAAATATCACGGATACGCGAGACGGTCACATCGGCTTCCTTGTGGATCAAAGCAGGCGCTTTGGATGAGTCGGCCTTTTTCTTGAGCCGCCCCCATAGCTTCATGACCCGTTTGATGTCGGCCTCAAACTCTTTCTCATGTTTGCCTTCGGCTTCGGTTCTAAGAATCAGACCGAATCCTTCCGGTCGATACGGCGCCACCGCTTTGCGCAGTCGCTTTTTCTCGGCCCAGTTGGAGATTCGCTTGGAGACCCGAATGTGGTCATCATCCGGTACCAGCACCAGGAACCGTCCGGGTATGGATACTTCGGTGGCGACCCGTGGACCTTTTGTGGAGATAGGTTCTTTGATCACCTGCACCAGCACTTCTTGTCCTCGTTTGAGAACAGTCTCGATTCCTGCACGCCTGGTTTTGCGCACGATCTCGGCCGGTGCTTCTTCATCATCGGAGTCGGCTTCGCCGGCGTCGCCGTACACCTTTCCGACATCGGACGAATGCAAATAGGCCGCTTTCTCAAATCCGATATCGACAAAGGCGGCCTGCATTCCCGGCAGTACCGTTTTGATGACTCCTTTGTAGATGTCACCGGCCATGCGGTCAACCTCGGCCCGTTCGACCTGCAGTTCCACCAGCCGGTCGTCTTCCATAATAGCGACTCTGGTCTCGTACTCAGTTGAGTTTACTAATAGTTCCTTTTTCATATTTCTTCCCTGGCCCCCTGTGTAACCACACCAAACAGTTCGCCCTGTTCAGGCTTGAAGCCGTTGATAAACGACCGACCGTCCATTTCCCTTTTACCCTCTGGAACGAGCGATGTGATTTCGATCACCGAAGAAGCGCACTGAATCAACAGCCGCTTCTTGTCCGGCAGGACACTGCCGGGGCGAACGTTTTCGGTTACGGTTGTGCCGACCACTCGGCCGGCAAGAACTTTGACTTTCATGTTTCGAAAAGTGGTACATGCGCCCGGCCGTGATGACAGCCCGCGCACAAAATCATTGACCCTGGCCGCCGGGAATCCGAAATCGATCATAGCCCCTTCAGGCGTCAGTTTCGGCGCCGGTGTGGCCAGTTGGTCTTTCTGGACCTGCGGTTTGAAACCCGGCTGCTCGATCAGGTCAAGCGTCTGCAATAGAAACGGTCCCGCCCTCTCGGCCATCTTTACGGCCAGCGAATCGCAGTTGTCGCATTGGTCGATACCGATCTTCTCCTGGAGGATCATATTGCCGGTGTCGACTGACTTTTTCAAAAAGAAGCTGGTCAAGCCGGTCTCGGTCTCGCCGTTGATCAGCGCCCAATTGATCGGTGCCGCCCCCCGGTATTTGGGCAGCAGCGAGGCATGCAGGTTGATAGAGCCATGCTTCGGCAATGTGAACAGCCGCTCAGGTAGAATCCGAAAGGCCACCACCACGAACAGGTCCGGCTTCATGGCCGCCAACTGATCATAAAGCTCGGCGCTCTTGAGCGTTTTCGGTTTGAGCACCGGCAACTCCAATTCGTGGGCAACCTCGCACACTTCGGTCGGATCGGTCGCCCGACCTCTACCGCGTCGTTTGTCACGCCCGGTGACGACTGCTACCACCTCATGACGGCTGCCATGTAGAGCCGTCAGTGGTTTGCAGGCGAAGGCCGGCGTACCCATGTACACAACTCGCATCGTTGTTGTCTACCGTGAGCCGAGTGGATCGGCAGTGACCGGAGGGATGTTAACCCGTCCGTTGTGGAGCGACTTCTAAGCCGCGCAGGAAGATTTGGCCAGTTTTCTGAGCCGGCCTCTCAATAGTGTGCGGGTCAGCGGCGTCATGCGTTCGATGTACAAAATTCCCTCGAGATGATCGTATTCGTGAAGGAGAGCGCGGGCGGCCAGTCCGGACGCTTCGAGCACATATTCGCGCCCCTCCAGGTCCAATGCCTTCACCTTTACTTTGGCCGGCCGGACGATCTTCTGGTAGATTCCCGGAAACGAGAGACACCCCTCCTCCATCTCGATTTCCCCTTCGGACTGGACGATTTCCGGATTGATAAACACTCTGAGGGTTTCGGTTATGTCGACCGCCGAGAGGTCGACAATAAAAACACGCTGTAACACGCCGATCTGGACCGCTGAGAGCCCCAGACCCTTGGCTTTTTTGAGGGTGTCCACCAAATCGGACACCAAATCTTTCACTTGCTGGTTGATAATTTCAACCGCTTCTGAAACTTCCCGCAGAACCGGGTCGCCGTATGTGACGATCCGTCGCTCAGCCACGGTACTCCTTCGATTATTCGTCGACCTTGGCGGCTATTGAGCTTCTGAGAAACTCCAATTTGACATCATTGCCTATTTTCAGCACGATACGACCGTGCTTTTCATCGATGGCAAATATGACGCCGAACATTCCGCCGGAGGTTACGACTTTATCACCTTTTTTAAGCTCTTCTAAGAGCTTATTGTGTTCTTTTTGTTTCTTTCTTTGAGGCCGGATCAGAAGCAGGTACATCAGGACGAAAATAAGTCCAAACCAAACGATGGTGAACGCTCCACCACCACCGGCACCTTCGGCTCCGGTCATCAAGATAGGCCAGTTGCTAAACAAGCTTACTCCTTGTAATATCGGCTTTGCTGCTCAAAACTTGAACAGCCGTACTTTCCTGGGCCGAATATAGCTTTTAAGCAATTGTTTGCCAAGCATTTGTTTGCCTTTGTAGAACAGCCTATTTGGGGGGCTGGTTCCCGGTGGTGGGGCTAGTATGAGTGGTCGGCGTACGTCCTCGTGCGCTGACCGGGCCTCTCTTCGTAGGGTGGGTCCGTCCTCGGACCCGCCAAATGTCGGAGAATGCTGATATTCTGTCATTCTAGCGAAGACCAGATTCCAGTCTTCGTAGGGCGGATCCGTCTTCGGACCCGCCGGTGTCGGGAGATTTGGTACTCAGTCATTCCGGCGTAGGCCAGAATCCAATCTTCGACCGGGTGGCCCGGACTTCAGTCCGGGTTTCATTCTTTGACCGGGTGGCCGTCTCAAACCTTGTTTGGGGCGGAAATCACTAGTCTTCGGACCCGCCGGTGTCGGGAGATTTGGTACTCAGTCATTCCGGCGCAGGCCAGAATCCAATCTTCGACCGGGTGGCCCGGACTTCAGTCCGGGTTTCATTCTTTGACCGGGTGGCCGTCTCAAACCTTGTTTGGGACGGACCTTACGTGGTGTCGCGGCGACCCCGCCCGACACCGTGGGCTAGTCTTCGAAGGGCGGATCCGTCAACGCCTGCGCGCCGCGGCTCGAACTCGCCAAATCTCGTGCTTGGCAGATGTCCACATCTGCCGCCTTCTTATGCCCGCGTGATCTTCAGATCGCGTGGGTCTTGTGGCCGAGTCTGAAGACTCGACCACCACAACACCCCTGGTCCGAAGGACCGCCGAAGGCGGGTTTCGACAAGGCCCGAAGGGCGAAAAACCGATTTATCGGTGTCATGCCGAGCGCAGTCGAGGCATGAACGGCCTCCGGTAGGTCGAAACCCCTGGCCCGAAGGGATCGCGAAGCGAGGTTTCGACAACCTCATCCTGAGCGGAGTCGAAGGATGAGGGGAGCTGATGCATGACCTCGACCATGTCATTGCGAGGAGACTCCGCCTTTGGCGGAGACGACGCGGCAATCTCGGTCCATGCTGGTCGTGCCCGTAGCTATGGTTATGGTGGAGTCCAGGGTCTGCCCATTCCTGTGTGTATGGTCCCACGATCCGCCTCCCCATCCCAACTGAACACCACACTCTTCTCGCAGTTCTTCCCCGTTGCGTGAAACTCCATAGGCCGATAGGCGACCTTGCGTTTATTGAAACGCCTCGCTGGAAAACCAGTCATGGATAAGATCAGTTCATATCCACACACGAACAATCCGATGCCAGTGAGCTTTCCTTCACCAGTAATCGCTCGCAACTCCAATCCGTGAGGACCAGCGAATTGATGATCTTTGTCAACGCAAACGTAGAGCCCTCTTCCACGCGTGAATTCAGCATGGCCAAATAAGACATTGAGCCACATCCTTGGGATTGAGAAGTCACAATCATTATCGGTTGGTAGGCTTCCAGAGGACGCAATCCCACAGAGCATCTTCAAGAGCCATCGCTCCAAATCATGGCCAGAAAACAGATATAGCAGTTGTTGCCCACTGCCAGCTATTCCCTCCTCGTCAAAGGCTCGGAACAGGTGCACAGCCATCCCATCCAGAGGTGAAAGGGCAGAGTTGTGGCGTTCACAGAGAATCTTCGAAGCTAAAGCATTAGGTGGGAGAACTTTCTCCTTGCCGTTCAGCCAGGGCAACCCGCTGACCGTCAGATTCTTGAATTGGTCTATATAGTGAAGAAGGGACGCCGAAATATAGTGCTCACGCGACAATGTCGTACTACAGTCGGCCAATCGACTAGCATAACACTTCCGTATGTGATCTCCGGATTTTGGCGGGAGAGGTGTAGTGCAGGCTGGAGCCTTGTAAAGTTCGTAGTTTGTCAGGCAGCATTCTGAGGCCGCCTTCCCGCATCCACACGGGCACGGAGAGTCCGGGGCAATCGAGAAGTTCACTCCTACATCGCGTTTCTCACTACGAAAATCCTTCATTGAAGGTATGTCCTAAAGGCCAGTTAGACTTGCTCCCCCTGGGGTCCCAGAGTTCGAAATTGCCTGCTTCTTCCACACCCAATCTACCCCTGCCCATCCACGATGTAAAGGAGATTCGCGGTCGGTCGACCGACGGGAACCCACCTGTCGCAAGGCTATAGGTGGGCTACCGAAGAAGATGGATTCCGGGTCAAAGCCCGGAATGACAGAAGGCTGAGATTGCCGCGGTCGCTACGCTCCCTCGCAATGACGCGCGAAGCGCCAAGAGCCATTTATGGCCCCCTCGACTGCGGCCGGGGTGACATTGTCTGCCCACCCACATGAAAATAGGTCGATGTTGTCTATTTAATGCTTGCGCCAATCGCCGGTTTGTGCGTATTTACATAGTGCTTCAACCGCGCTTGGCGTGTTTGAGAAAGGTAGGGCGGGTCCGTCTTCGCCTGCGCGCCGCGGCGCGAACCCGCCAGATTGTCGTATGCCAGTTTTGTAAGGAGAGGAATCTCGAAAATGTCGACATCCGGGCGAGTTATTATAGTCGATGACAATAAGTATTCAGCCGAAATGCTTGAAGAACTTCTGCAGGCCGAAGGCTACACCGTAGACAAAGCAGCTAACGGAGATCAGGCCCTGGCCCTGATATCAAGCTGTCAGCCGGACCTGATTCTGCTCGATGCCCGATTGCCCGACATCGATGCCTTCGCGCTTCGAGCCAAGCTACAGAAAAACGAACTGCTGCGCGACGTACCGGTGATTTTCATGAGCGCCGACGACGATGCCGAGATGAGGCTCAAAGGTGTCGAATTGGGCGACGATCATTTCACCAAACCGTTCGTGCCGCGCGAAGTGCTTACTCGCGTTGAGCGTCAGGTAACCGTTTCGCAGGTTCGGATGGCCTTGCGTGAATCGGAAGCGAAATTCCAATCGGTCATGGAATCAGCCATCGATGCTATCATTTCAGCCGATATCTCCGGGGTCATTCGTTCGTGGAACCGGGCGGCCGCCGCCCTTTTTGGGTACAGTGCCGGCGAGGCGATAGGTCGGCCGCTTGAGCTGATCATTCCCAGGCAATACCACCAAGCGCACCAAGAAGGTATCAAGAGAGTCGGCTCGGGGGGGGCCACTCATGCTATCGGCAAAACCGTTGAACTATCGGCAATTCGAAAAGGGGGCATTGAGTTCCCTATCGAGTTGTCGCTGGCCACCTGGTTTCTGGATGAGGATCGGTACTACACCGGGATAATAAGGGATATCTCCGAGCGTAAACAAGCCGAGCAGAAGTTTCGTTCGGTGACAGAGTCGGCGATCGATGCTATCATATCGGCTGACCAGTGGGGCGTGGTCGTCAGTTGGAACAGCGCGGCTACCGCTATTTTGGGCTACAGTTCGGAAGAGGCTATCGGCCAGCCGCTCGAGATTATTATACCCGAACGCCACCACGAAGCGCATCGGACCGGAATGAAACGGATTACCGATGGCGGCGAAAGCCGGGTGATCGGCAGCACCGTCGAGTTGCATGCACGCACAAAAGCCGGCAATGAGATTCCCATCGAGTTATCGCTGGCTACCTGGACAGTGCATGAGGATCGCTATTTCACCGGCATAATCCGCGACATCTCGGAACGCAAAGAAGCCGAGACGAGCCTCAAGAACTATGCCGAAGAGTTGGCTCGTCAACACGAGGAACTCAAACTGGCCCAAAGCCAGTTGATTGATACCGAGAAGCAGGCCGCACTGGGACGGTTATTGGCCGGTTTGCTGCATGAAGTCAACTCGCCTTTGGGGGCATTGCAGTCATCGGCCAGTTCAATCGGTACTGTTCTGAACGGTTGTCGTGATTATATTGCCAGTGGCAATGGAAGTGAAGACCCTGCGGCCCGCCAAACGCTGGATGGCCTGGATATTGGCGATCAGTTGGCCGGCACCATGAAAACGAGTGCCAGACGCATCCAGAAGATATTTGAAAACCTAAAACACCTGGTCAGTATCGATGGCGCCGAGCGCAAGAAACACGACATACGTGAAGGGCTTCAGACTGTACTCACCTTGCTCGAACCTCAGCTTCAGAACGGCATAAGTGTTCGGCGCAGTTTTCCCGAACAACCTGTGGAAGTGCTTTGTGACCCGGCTCGACTGAACCAGGCTTTTCTGAATGTTATCCAGAACGCCATTGAAGTTCTCAAGGACCATGGGAACCTTCGTGTAACCATGGAGCCGCGCGATAACCTAATCGAGGTCATTATCGACGACGATGGTCCCGGCATGACGGCCGAGCAGATCAACCGGGCCTTTGATTTCAGTTTTTCCGAGAAAGATGGGCGTGTTCGTTTGTCTTTAGGATTGGCCACCAGCCGTCGAACGGTGGAAGAGGTCGGCGGCAAACTTGATATCGAAAGCAGACAGGGGCATGGCACCCGAGTACACATCACGCTGCCGCTAACTTAGTTTTTTTAGGGTGTAATCCAGGCAAAAGTAGAGTGGGTCCGTCTTCGGACCCACTATCGTTGTTATTCTTCCGGCTATTAGGTCGCGTCCGGCTGTTCGCGAACCGAATCCCCCACCGTGACTTTCGCCTCAGCCGACTTCTTCGGAAACCAGGGGATCAGCTTTGAAACCTCTCTGCGATACTTCAGATAGTTCTCGCCGAGATCGGCAATCAGATCCCTTTCCTCAAACCATATACCTACCAGAATGTAACCGGTGGTCATGATAGAGAAAAACAGATGTCCCAGCGTCATGTGAGGCGTGGCCCAAAAAGCAACCACAAAGCCAAACATGATAGGATGACGGACGATTTTGTAGAAACCGGTGGTTTGAAAATGCGGCGGCGTAAGGGGCTTACCAATCAGAGGCAGCCAGGTCTGACGTAGTCCGAAAAGATCGAAATGGTTGATCATGAAAGTCGACAAAAGAACAATGAGCCAACCCACTCCAAACAAAGCCGTCAAGGCCACTTTGCCCACCAAGCTTTCAACCACCCAGATATCGGCAGACATCGGACGCCACTGCCAATACATCAGTATCAGGATGCAGTTGGTGAACAGAACGAAGGTGCTTCGCTCGACTGACTTGGGGACGATCTTGGTCCACAGTTTCTTGAACCCGGGCCGCGCCATTATAGTGTGTTGGATAGCAAACGCTGCCAACAAAAGAGCGTTGATCAACAGGGCCAAGCCCAGTCCGGTCGACGGTCCGCTATCGATCGATTTGGGCACAAACAGGTTGCCGACAAACCCGACGGCATACAGGAATGTCCCCAGGAACAGCATATAACAAATCATGCTGTAGAGAAATGCGAGCACTCTTGACATAATCAAATCCTCCAGTCATGGATATTATGGATCGACAACACCCATAATATACGATAAGTTCCCAGGCGACCGCAGGATTTTGTTTTGGGTTAGTTGCCAACGAGTAGCTATTCCTCTAAGTTGTGGATTGGGAAAGTGTTAGGGGGTGACCATGACCACGTCATTGCGAGGAGTTCCGCGCAGTGCGGAACGACGCGGCAATCTCGTTATTGAGGAACCCACCTGTCGCTATGCTTTAGGTGGTGTAAGGGATTTGGCGAGGTCTTTGCGGACATAACTGTAACCAGAAAAGGAGCCGAGTTGGAATACTACGGCTTTGACGAAGTTTCGCTTGAGCACAGCAGTGCGGTTAATGGTCTTAAGTCTGTAACCAAGTGATCCCGTCACCCAATCTATGAGAAGTTTTCGCAATCCTCCGGTGGACAACTGGTGTGCTATCTTGTTCCTGATTCCGTTAAGCTCTTTCCATTCACTGTAGAGGCTACGCGCTTCCGTAGACGACCGGGTCCGCTTCAAGTCAGGCCAGATACATATCAGAATCTCTAGTTTCTGGACGAATGAAAGTCGAGCCTTCTCAATTCCCAGGCCTATGAGAAATTCCAGCGCAGCATTGATCTGAGACTCAACCAGCAGATGGCTTTTGAGCACAATCGTTTCAATATCCTGAGCACTAAGGAGTTCGCGCTCTATCGTCTTCCATAGTTTGCCAGACTCGGTCATTGCTGTGACGCCTATAGGTTTGGTGTATTACCCCCTTACCCATCATCCCACTTGGGTGAGCGCTTCTCCATGAAAGCAGTCAGGCCCTCGTGCGCGTCCTTGGTGGACATCATCTCCCGCAGGTAAATCTGTTCAGCCGAGGACAAGGCATCCTTGAATGATTTGCCGAGACCACTACGCACGGCCTTCTTAGTCAATCGTAGGATAGCCGCCGAGTTGACAGTCAATCGTGCCAGCCAGGCTTCGCAGTCGGATGCGAAGTTTTCACGCGGCAGAACGCGATTAACCAAGCCGATCTCCTGCGCCTGTTCGGCTTTGATAACATCACCGGTTAACAAGAGTTCGTACACCTGTTTGAGATGCGCGCTCCGTGGGAACGAGGCCGCCGCCACCGGTGGGAAGACACCGACTTTGATTTCCGGCTGGCCGAACTTGACGCCCGCCGCCGCAATCACCATGTCGCAGAAACAGGCCAACTCACAGCCGCCGCCCAGCGCCGCGCCCTGCACGAAGGCGATAGTCGGACACTGCATGCCGTCCAAGAGCCTGAACATCATGTGGAAAGTGTTGATCATTTTGTCGACCAACTCCGCGGTGTGTTCGGATACGTCGACACCGGCGGAGAACGCCTTGCCGTCCGCTTTGAACACCAGCGCTTTGAGATCGTTGCCGCCGGTGAGTGACTCAAGAGCCGAGTTGATCTCCTCCATCATGGCGATGTTGAGGACGTTCAACTCTTCACGCCGCAGTGTGATGTAAGCGACTCTATTGGTCGTCTCGAAAGTTATGTTTGCGAACGCGGGCATCTACGCCTCCCGGTTTATCAACATGGCCATCGACACGCCGCCGCCGCCGCAGATCGATGCCAGACCGACTGTGCCGTCGTGCTGCTTGAGCGCGTGGTAAAGCGTCACGATAATGCGCGCACCGGAAATCCCGGTCGGATGACCGAGCGCGATAGCGCCGCCGTGTACGTTAAGTTTGCTGCGGTCCCACTTGAGCACTTTTTCATTCGACAATATCTGAACGGCGAAAGCTTCGTTGACTTCGATCAGGTCGGCATCGGCTAGTGACATCCCGGCTCGTTCGAGCACGGCGGGGATAGCTATCCCCGGACCTTCACCCATCGTCGATGGCGCGGTCGCAACGGCCGAGTAGGCGGTGATCGAAAACAGAACTTTTGCACCGAGGGCGTTGGCTTTCTCGCGCGATGTAAAGACCAGCGCGCAAGCGCCGTCCGACATGCCGCAGGCGTTACCGGCGGTGACCGATCCGCCTTCTTTGCGGAAGACAGCCGGCAGTTTGGCCAGCTTCTCCACGGTCGTATCGCGGCGTGGCGTTTCATCTTTGTCGAACGTGATCGTCTCCTTGCGCGACTTGACTTCGACCGGGATGGTTTCCTCGTCGAAGCGTCCGTCGTCGATAGCCTTCACAGCCTTTTGGTGCGATTCGAAGGCAAACTGATCCTGGTCGGCGCGAGGTATCTCATACTTGTCGACTAAGTTCTCAGCGGTAGCACCCATCCCTTGACCGATCAGCGGATCGACCGAGTCAGACCAGCCGTCTTCGAGTTTCTTGTCACCCATTTTGAAACCGGTCCATCGGGTGCCTTTGAGCAGGTAGGGGATAGTCGACATCGAGTCGAATCCACCGATCAGCACCGTCTCCGAATCACCCAACCGGATCGACTGGCTGGCCAGTTGGATGGCTTTCATGCCCGACGGACAGGCCATGTTGATCGTCTGTGTCGACACTGATTCAGGGATACCTCCCCGCACAGCCGCCGTGCGCGACGGGTTGGGGCCGTTACCGGCCTGACGACAACTGCCCAGGATGACTTCGTTGATGTCATCAGGTTGCAGACCGGCTCGCTTGACCGCCTGGGCGATAGCTACGGCGCCGATGTCGAACGAGGCCATGCTCTTCAGAGTTCCACCGAAACGTCCCATCGGTGTCCGACAGGCTGATATACACACTACATCTTTGAGATCCATCTATGATTCCTTCCGTTCAAATTGCTTGGTCAAATATACTGGCCGCCGTCGATCTTGATAACTTCGCCGGTGATGTGGCGCGACTCCTCGGAGCACAAGAACGCAATCACCGAGGCGCACTCTTCGGGTGTGCCGAGGCGGGCCAGTACCGTTTCATCGATAGCCGTCTGCTTCACTTCGTCTGTTAGCTGGGCCATCATATCGGTCAGGATCATGCCGGGGGCGACGGCGTTGACATTGATCGAGGCTCTGCCCAATTCTTTGGCTACCGCCTTGGTCAGGCCGATAATGCCCGCCTTGGCCGCCGAGTAGTTGGCCTGTCCGAACTTGCCGCGCAGACCATTGATCGAAGTAACGTTTACGATCTTACCCGACTTCTGGCTGCGGAAATGCGGCGCCACCGCCCGAATAAAACTGAAGTAGCCTTTTAGATCGGTGTCGAGTACTGTGTCCCACATTTCCTCGGTCATTTTCCAGATGACGCCGTCCCAGTTGACCCCTGCATTGTTAACCAGAATGTCGAGCTTGCCGAATTCAGCGACCACTGTTTCTACCATTTTGGCCACGTCGTCGTGGTTGGTCACATCACACTTGATGGCCAGCGACTTGCGACCGAGATTTTTGATTTCATCGGCCAGTGCATTGGCCTCGGCGTCGTGTTTGCGGTAGTTCACGGCTACATCGGCGCCGCACTGGGCAAGGTAGAGGGCGGCCGCTGAACCGATACCCATCGACGAGCCGGTGACGATGGCGGCTTTTCCAGTAAGATCAAACATTTAGTATTCTCCTAATTCATTTTATGTCTTGTGGGCGGCAAGTGGATGCCACTTGTGGCCGTCCTCGTCTGCCCATGCTTCGACTGCGCTCACCCTTCGACTCCGCTCAGGGTGACCCGGCCAAGCCGGGTTGTTCGCGCTTCGCGTGCCTGTTTCACCGACCGGCCGTAGGCCGAAAAAGGGATTTATCCCTCACCCCTCCAAGGTCGCGCCGCACATCCCGCAGAACTTGTGCAGCCCGGGAAGCTGCGTTGCGCCGCACTTGGGGCAGGTGTGCTTGTAAGGCCCATACTTGAACTCTGAGGAACCACCGTCGGCGGCCCGCTGGCGCAGCCCCATGTAGTCGGAGGCGCGCTTTTCGACAAAAGCGGCCATCCCCTCGTTCGGTTCCCACGATGAAAAGTGCAAAGTCAGCCAGTCGCGAGCATGGCCGATAGTTTGGAACCAGACCTGCTCCTTCCAATAGTTGACCGAACTCTTGGTGTAGCGCATACACTCCGGGAATTTGTTGAGCATCTTTTCAGCCATCTCTCGGCAGGCTTCATCGAGTTTCTCGCGCGGTACGACTTTGTTCACCAGGCCCCAGTCAAGAGCCTTGTCTGCCTTGATACGTTCATTGAGATAGAGAATCTCACGGGCGCGGCGGTCGCCGACAAAAATCGGCAGCCACTGAGTAGCGCCACCGCAGGCGACCGAACCGACATTGGTGCCGATCTGTCCGATAAACGTATCGTCGGCCATGATCGACAGGTCGCAAGCCATGTGCGATTCGTTACCGCCGCCGACGGCCATGCCGTTGAGTCGACAAATGACCGGCTTGCCACATTTCAGGATGGCCTCTATGTACCCGGCGAAAATACCCATGTACTTGAAATAGTCGCGCGGCCGCTGCGTATAGTACGATGCATACTCTTTGACATCACCACCGGTGCAAAACGATTTGTCGCCGGCGCCGGTGTAGATGATCACGCCCACTTTGTCATCCCAGGCTGCATCGGTAAAGGCCTGGGTTAGCTCCATCAGACAAGGTGTGCTGTAAGCGTTGTAATACTTGGGGCGATTGATCGTGATCGTGGCGACCCAGTCCTTCTTCTCGTAAAGCACTTCCTTGAAATCGTACTCAGCCGGGTCCTTGGGTTGAAAGAACTGCATATCTGCCTCTTCCGTGTTTTATGTTTCACATTCCTGTTTGCTCGAATTGTGTCTTCGCAGTCCGGAGAGGTCGGTCGTATCCTGCTTTCAAAGCCGAGTGTAGATACCAACCGTAGTCTCGCCGACAGGCGCTTAAGTTAGGCAGGCGGCCCGAGGATATCAAGCGGATTTTGTTTATGGGGCATATCGGCCTGATAAACAGGCGGTCGGACGACAAAACAGGGCAGGATCGCTACGCTTTTGGTCGCAGAGAATCGAGCCTGGTCAGGGCCTCAACGACGCCCCCGGCTATTGCCCTGGCTTTATCTGAAATGCGAAAGCAGAGTTTAGAGTCTCCTCGCGGGTCGATATCGCCCACTTTCTGGTCCTGAGAGATGGTGGTGCCGCCACGCAATAAACCGCGCACAACTCCGCCGATTTCGGCCTGTATCGGCGTGTCCGCCACGCGGCCAATCTTGCGACCAGGGCTGACCAAGTCGCCGATGTTGACGACAGTCGTCAGCTTTCCATCGCACGGCGCACGCAGTACACGCTTGAGGGAAATCCCTTGAACTTCAGCTGGCTGTCCGGTGTATGGTTGGGCTTCGCCTTTGAGTATGACCTGTCCGAGCTCGGGTCCACGGTTGGTTTCGACAGCCGCATGACAGTTTCGCCCGGCATAGAATCCGGGACCCAGCCCGATTACCAAAGGAGCCATATCTGTTGAGCAGTCTGATTCAAGCTTGGTCATGCGGGCATCAATCAACACAGCCGGATTCAGCCGCTGCACCGCCGAGGCAGCGGGGTCTATCAGCAGCGGAACGAACGCCTGCGTCGAATCGATGTCGAGGTCCGATGGTTCTACCAGCCGCGCTGTCACAGCCTCAACGGCAACCTCGCGCTCGAATACAGCCTCGGCAAAGCAGACGGCCCGCCGCACGCATGTTGGTCGGGTCTGTTCAAGTGCTAAGACCTTACAGCCATCTGTGTGCAGCCGATGAATCACGCCGGAGGCCATCTCACCCGCGCCCCGGACGACAATCAGCTTGCTGACCTTATGCGATTGTATTGACATTTCTTACAGCCGAGTGTTTTTGGTCTTGCCTCAAACCTCGTTTGGGGCGGCGATCGGCGCAGTAATACACCCTTAGACTCCGCTCAGGGTGAGGTTGCCAGCGCGCGAAGCGCGAGAAACAGGCTTGCCTGTCACCCCCAAAGCGGCTTTGAGGGTGCCACTCAATAACGTCGGGTCGCGTACACAACTTGCTCGACACGCTCATTGCGATAACTAATCGATCTGCGTTCTGTTCTTGACGGCGACCAGTTGGGCGACGATAGCTATGGCTATCTCACGCGGACCTTCAGCCTTGATGTCAAGCCCGATCGGTGCAGACAGGCGCTTTAGCGCATCCTCTCCAACGCCCTGAGACTTCAGATAATCGAGATGTTTTGCTATTTTGGCTTTGGAACCAATCACGCCTATGTAAGCGCAGTTCTTGTCAATCGCGTGCAGCAGGATCGCCCGGTCGCACTGGTGTGAACGGCTGACCACCACAACGTAACTCTTTTCATCAACCGGCGGCAGGTCTTTCTCATATCCGGCATCGGTCAAAACAGTGGATACCTCCGGCCCCAAATCAGCCAGCAGGTTCATGCGATCATCGACAACCATTACACTGAAATCCAGACCTTGCACCAGTTGCACGATCTGGCGTCCAACATGACCCGCGCCGAAAACTACCAGTCGATTGGGACTATCGAAAAGCTCCATGAACAATTCCGCCTCTCCGCCGCATTGCATGCCGATAGCATCGGCGCCGTTCTGTGTGAAACGATATCGCTTGAATAGATTTCCAGACCCGCCGGCGTGCATCGCCAGACAATCGTCGATAACCAGTTTCTCGAACCGACCTCCGCCGATAGTTCCGGTGATGGTTCCATCGGCAAATACCAGCATCCGGGCACCAACCGCACGCGGCGACGAACCGTGCGTTTTGATGATCGTGGCCAGAACGAAGGGGCGTCCGCTGCGACGGTGACTGACTATCGCTTCGAAGACGTCCATTAGCTCGTGGTCCCAGTCACTTGCTTTAGCGCCCGTTGGTAGTCGGCGTCGGTGTTGATGTCGGATTGATCGGAACCATCCTCAAGTTCGACCGTTCGACTGCGATGTTTTTCTATCAACTCGTTGCCAACCAGATCGCCCTCAAGTAAGGCCAATTCTCTGTGGAGAGTTCGATCAAAAACAATGGGATGACCACGACCGGCCGGCGTCTGCACATAAAGTATGGCCGGACGTTTCTTAATGAACAGCTCCATGGATCGGTTAATCAAGGAACATCCAATAGTCGGTTTATCACCGGGCAAGAAAAGCAGAGCGTCCGAGTCAGGCGGTGAATTCCGGACGGCGCATCTTATGGAAGAGGCGCGTCCTTCCGGCCAGTGTTCGTTGTGCACAACACTCACGCGGTCACTGGTCTGTGAGTTGAGCGCGGACAGTAGCCGGTCATGTTCAAAGCCGGTTATTATCAGTATTGATGCAATGTCAGACTCGGCCAGGTTCAGCAACGTCTGCTCTATTATGGTACGCCCGCCAAAGTCAAGCAGTAGCTTGTTGCCTCTGTTCATACGGGCGGAACGACCGGCCGCCGGTATCACGCCGCAGATGTTCATTAGCTGACCGTTACTTTTTCAAGGGCTGCTTTTATCTTGCGCGCTGTTATCGGCAGCGAAGTTATTCGCACGCCGACGGCGTCGTAGATAGCATTGGCAATAGCCGGAGCTGTGGCAACAGTGGGCGGTTCCCCGATTCCGATGGCGCCAAAGGGCCCGGTCGGTTCCGGGTCCTCAAGCAGGATAACGTCGTAACGCGGAGTATCGGAGATTCGGTGCATCTTGTAGCGGCCGAAATTGTCCGCCTTGATCACACCTTCGACGCTCTTGCAATCTTCGGAAAGGGCATATCCGTAGCCCATCGAGATACCTCCCAAAACCTGCCCGCGTACCGACTCCGGATTGATGGCCCGCCCGATGTAGTGGCAGGCGACGATCCGGTCGACTTTCACTTTGCCCGTGTTAGTGTCGACGGTTACTTCGGCTATCTGTGTACCATAGGCTATCGGGTGATAGGCATTGCCCTGCCCGGTATTGGGGTCGAGTGGTTCGGTGTACTTGTCGCCCTTGAAGATTGACTCGCGTCGCATCGGCTTGCCGAGTCGTTCAAACGATCCGTACAATTCCGCCGCGGATATCGTTCGCGAAGGACTCTTTTCACAGGTCGCAAAGCCGTCCGTCAGCATGACTTGATCGGCGCTGCATTCAAGCAATTGAGCCGCGACCGCGAGAATATCAAGGTGCAGTCGTTCGCAGGCCATCTTGATGGCGTTCCCGGTGACGAATGTCTGACGAGTGGCCACACTTGAACCGCAGTTGGGTGTGGTATCCGAGTCGCCGGTAACCATTTCAACATGGTTGGGTTTCAGACCCAGCGTCTCAGCCGCGATCTGTGGGAAAATCGTGTTGGAACCCTGGCCGTAGTCGACCGTGGAGACAAACACGCGCGCCCCGCCCGCCTTGGTCAGTTCCACGACTGCGTTACCCCGATCAGGAATTCCGGCGCCAAAGCCGATCCCGTACCACAACGACGCTGCCCCCCGTCCCCGTCGTAAGTGAGGAGATTCGATAACCGTGCGATCAAGTTGTTCGTCCCATCCGATCCTGTCGGCGGCGAGGTCGATTGTTTTGCGTCCCGGTGTGGTTTGCACGATCTGCCCGGTGGCGGTTTTGGAACCCGGCTTGAACGAATTCAGCCGACGCAATTCGACCGGGTCCATGTTCAGTTTCTCAGCCAGCGCATCCAGCAAAGATTCCGATGCAAACACCGCTTGTGGTGTGCCGAAGCCCCGCATGGCGCCGCAGAAGACGTTGTTGGTGTACACCGAAAGGCCGTGCACCCGCACGTTGGGAATCTCATAAGGTCCGCTGACATGCACACAGATCTTCCGCAGGATATTCGGTCCCCACGAAGCATAGGCCCCGGTGTCGGCCAGGACGTCGGCTTTGAAGGCGGTCAGTTTTCCATCGTTGGTTGCTCCCAGCCGGATTCTAATTCTGGCCGGGTGTCGTTTTTGGGTTGATTGAAAGGTCTCCTCGCGGCTGTACCGCGTCCGGACCGGACGACGGGTTAAGAAAGCCGCCAGGGCGCAGTGGATTTGTCCGTATACATCCTCACGCTTGCCGAAAGCGCCACCGACCGGCGGTTGGATTACACGGACATCATCTTTTGGCAGCCCGAGAGCGCGGATAATATTCAACCGGTCAAAGAAAACATGCTGAGTCGGCGCTTTGAGGCAAAGCTTGCCGCTATCATCGAAATAGGCCAGAGCAGCCTCGGGTTCAAGCTGGGCATGGTCGACACGGCCGGTGGAGTACTCATCCTCCACGACGACATCGGCTCTCTCGAAGCCCTCATCGGCATCACCCTTGATGATATTGAACTCATAAAGCAGGTTTCCCCTGGGATGGACCTGCGGAGCGTCTTCGTCCAGAGCGCGTTCCGGATCGAAGAGTGGATCGAGGTCATCATACTGCACTACGATTGCATCGCACCCCTGCCGGGCTGTTTTGTAACTGTCGGCGACAACCAGCGCGACAGCATCGGCATAAGACCGCACCCGATCCTCGGCCAACACCGGAATGTCACGGATGATCTTGCCGTAACGATTGTCACCGGGAATGTCTTTGGCCGTGATCACTCGCACGACGCCGGGTATCTGTTCAGCGTCCGAGCTGTCGATCGACTTGATGATAGCGTGGGCCCGCTGCGATCGTTTTGTGACCAAATAGAGACAGCCCGGCGGATCGGCAATATCGTCGGTGAACTCGGCGCGACCGGTGACAAGACTCTCGGCGTCGCGACGCGGCACCGACCGCCCCACCCATGAGGTATCTTTTTCTGGGCCGACCAACTCCAATCCGTCGGCAGGTTGATCGAGTGGTAACTGTCCGGAGGCTTGCTTAACGGCGTCAAGTATCGGTTGGTAGCCGGTGCAGCGACAGAGGTTGGTCCGCAGAGCATGTTTGATGGCGCGGTCGCCCGGTTTCGGGTCGTCATCCAAAAGGGCTTTGGCCGCCATGATTACGCCCGGTGTGCAGAACCCACACTGGCAGCCCTGCCGGTCGATAAAAGCCTGCTGCAAAGGATGCAGCTTACCGGTGGATGACAGGCTTTCGATAGTCTCGACTTTAGCTCCCTGCACATCTTTCGGTGCGACCGAGCAGGAGCGAACCGCCTTGCCGTTCAGGATCACCGTGCAACAACCGCAAGTACCGACATCGCAGCCGCACTTGGTTCCTTTCAACTGTAAGCGGTCGCGCAGGATATCCAGCAGCGATTCGTCCGAAGACACCTCAAGTGAATGTGGAACGTCGTTGACGGATAGCTGTATTTGGGTCGTTTCGGTCATGGCAGACAATGATAGAGCGGGGCCCGCCAATTGTCAAGCTATGGGCCCCAGTGGCGATGGGGTCCAAAGCGATCAGTTGGCCTTTGCCTTCACTCTTTTTGGGCGCTCGGTATCTTTAAGGCGAACGATGTCGATTGGCTTGTCGGCCAGTTCTACCAGCCGCGAGACCACATCGTCGACAAGAAACTGCGGGGTCGAGGCGCCGGCTGAGACGCCGACATTGGCCACACCGGTATTGGCGCCAAACCATTCCGGCTTGATGTCGGCTGCCGATTCAATTAAAACACCCGTTCCGCAAAGATCATCTGAGATACTGGCCAGCCGTTTTGAGTTGGCCGAAGTCTGCGAGCCGACCACCAGAATCATGTCTACTATCGGGGCCATCTCCATGATCGCATCCTGGCGCTGGGTGGTGGCGTTGCAGATGGTGTTAAAGACCTCGATATGCGGCCATTTGCTCTGGGCCAGTTGTTCGACCTCTTCAAATTGCTGGGCGTGCGCCGTCGTTTGAACAGTCAAGCCGAGTTTGCGGTCCGGCCAGTCGGGCAGGGCGAGGAGTTCTTCGTTATTCGCCGCCACCGTGATTTTGTCCGGTGCGTGTCCGACTATGCCGGCTGTTTCATCGTGGTGTGGATCGCCATAGTGGATTACATGCAGTCCTTTACCGATTGCACGCTTGATAATACGGTAGATCCGCGTCACCAGCGGACAGGTGGCGTCGATCACTTCCAGGCCTTTGGATTCGGCCGCTTCGACGACGCCGGGAGAGATTCCATGGGCCGAGATAATTAAAAGGCCGGAATCGACCTCGCTCACCGCCGTTGCCTGGCCAACCCCGCGTTCGCGGAAACCTTCCACCACTGCTTCATTGTGCACGATTTCATTCAGGATCGTCACCGCGCCGTCGTTGCTTCGTGTCTCTGCTGTTTCGTCGGCTATTTTGATGGCTCGTTCCACCCCCATGCAGAATCCCTGGTGCCTGGCCAGAACGATCTTTTCTATCATATATCTACACCGCTAACTTTCTATCAACCTTGACCGGTTACTACATACGCCTTCCAGACTCGACAGTTTCCGAACAACAAATTCCCGCCGGAGGAGGAGTTCCGTAGTCCGGGCAGATACAGAGACTCCCCCCCTTGACGGGAAAAAATCTCTGTAGTTAGTCCGGCGGCGTAACAAAGACTTTCCGTGTCCACAAACCATACGCGCGAACTCCTCTATGCGCCGACAAAATGTGTCAGGAAATATTCAAGCAATCTGAGATCATTGTCAAGTTCAGTGTGAAAACTGCTGGCCAGAATCCGGCCCTGAGCCACCAGTACCGGTGTGTCCTGATATACGGCCAGGGTCTTGATTTGAGCGCCGAGGCGCGTAATCCGCGGTGCTCGGATAAAAGTGGCTTCAAGCCGCATGCAGCCACCGTTGAGGCTAGCCTCGATATGATCGGTGAATGAAAAAACCTGCCGGCCGTATCCGTTGCGCACGACATCGATGTCAAGCAGACCAAACGGTTTCAGACCGGCCTGGTTGTCCTCGATTTTTGCGGCCAACATAATCATACCGGCGCAGGTGCCCCAGACAGGCCTTTTTCGCCCGAATTCCACAAGCGGTGCCCGCATTGCGAAGCGGTCGATCAAGTAACTCATAGTGGTCGACTCGCCACCGGGAATAATCAGACCGTCGAGCGGTTCCAACTCCGAGGGAAGACGCACCTGTACCGCCTCGGCACCGGCCAGTGTGAGCTGGTGTTCATGGCGCTCAAAATCCCCTTGCAGGGCGAGCACGCCGATCTGTGGTTGCTTTTTCGACATCGTATATTATACAGGCAGAGGGCTGTTTCTTTGGCTTTAAGGTAAGGGAATTACGAGGTGGGTCAAGGACGGATTAGTCGTAGTGCAAGTTCGGATGCTCATGTTGCGCTGGGTCCTTTCTCCCGCCACAGGCGGGAGATGAGACCCTGCGTTCCCTGATTGACAGCAGGGTCACACCTTCACCTTCGGTGAAGCCAGGACCCTACTGAACAAAACCAGCGTGTTTGCGCGTGGTGTACGTCCTGGTTCGCCACGATATCCGCGCAGGGGGCGGCCTTGTGTCGCCCCAGGGGAGTGTCGCTCAACTGCGTTCGCGGTGACAGGTGTCGGCGGACACAAGGCCCGCCGGTACGCGACAGAAAAAGCCGCCTGAACGGGCAGACGAGGGCGGCCACAAGTGGCTTCCATGTCCCGACTAAAGGGCCAGCTCAGCCTGGGCGGCATGCGACAAAAGCTTGTCGGGATATTGCTGGCAGAGACGTCCGTTGAGACGATTTCCGGTTTTCTTTTTGTTCACACCACCCCATTGTTTGAAGAAAAACGCGACGGCTTGTTCCCGGCACTGACCTTGGATATCCAGCACCCACTCTTTCTCCATCGGGCGGGCGCCGGGTCCTGATTCTCCGCCGACAATGGCCCAGTCAATGCCTTGCAGGTCCAAACCGGGCAGCGACGACAACAGCGGTTCCAGCGAAAGAAACTTGCCGTATGCAGAGGTCAACCGAAGGTCGTCGATGCGATTGTAGAATCGCTTACTCTCACATGTCACGCCCATCCAGACGTTCTCCGGCCAATTCAACCGTGGGGAGAGTTTCAACAATCGTCCGGATCGTTTGGTCAGGATTTGAAAGATATGCTGAGGTGCGTCGGTCATCACCTCGAACAGCTTCCGAATAAACTCGAACGGCACGTCTTTATGAAACAGATCGGACATGGAATTGACAAAGACCATGCGCGGTTTACGCCAGGTGCGCACCTGGTCGAGCATCTGCGGGTGCAGGGTCAGCTCAAAACCATTGACGTAGTTGGGCGACCCCATCGCATGCAGCCTGCGGGCCATCCGCTCGGCGTAACAGTTGGTGCACCCGGCGCTGATTTTCGTACAGCCGGTCACCGGGTTCCAGGTGGTATGAGTGTACTCGATACGGGATCGGGCGGTCATGGGTTCTTTGGTTACTACTCGTGATTAGAGTGCAGAGACGGTCTCAAGGCTACTCGCCGAGGTGCTGTCAGACTCACAAACACCAGATCGACTTTTCGAGAGCGCGGGTCAGGTCTTTAGTCGTTGGGATGTGTGCTGCAATGCTCTCATCGTTACTGTCTGATTCAACACTCGAACAGGTCACAATGCGACCATTAATACTGACCGTCGGTGTTTTGACCGGTCGTTCGGTTTCGACAAACCGGGCCAGGATACCTCGCTCGCTCACGAAACGTCTGAGAAACTCGCGAGTCTTGGTCTGCCTGGGGTCCTTGCTTGAGTAGATCAATCCAATTTCCATAGGAAACTCCATGTTTCACTATTAATGTATCTCTGCTCTGTCCGGTCAGTCAACAAGATTTTCCCTCACCTACCATGTTCTACGGAAGAAACGAGAATTCGTTGTTACACACAGCGCAGTTTTCTCTGTCATTCCTGCTCGTTGTTTGTCATTCCTGCGAAAGCAGGAATCCATCTTCAATGAAGCGACTTGTCGCCTTGCCTGTGTCGGGCGGGGTCGCCCAACACCACCCGAGAACAAGCCCTATGGCGTCTGTCCGGGCTGCTGAGACTGCTGCACTTGACGCATGGTCTCCTGCACCAGTCGAGTGGCATAACCGGCTCTGAACCGGTTGACCTTGACGCCTCGGTCGAAGTACTGATACGCGACCGGCATCAGCGACTGGTTTCTTGTCATGGATGCAACAATCAGGTAGACCCTTCCGGTCATCATTTGGATCGCAAAATCGGTCGGGTATTGATTGGCCATCGATCCCAGTAAGTTCAGGGCCGGCTGATACTGACCGGTGCGCATGTAGATATCAATCTGCAACTGTCCGGAAGATTTTGTCAGCGGATGTTCGGCATGATGTCGGGTTAACTCCAGTTGTGCGCTGTCAAGATGGTTATGTTGCAGGTAGACCTGCGCCTGTTCGTAGAGCGATGGTTCATACTGAGCGGCTTGCGGGTTGTTGAAATTCTTGCTGATATTGAAAAGTTTGACCTCGGTATCACGAATCCAGTAGGTCGCCACCGGCTGGAGACCCTCCAGTTGCGGATAATCACGAGCAGCCACGGTGAGGTTGGAGACATCCACGGCCAGATGCGTGATCGGCTGCCGATCGAACAAAGTGCTGTCGACATCGGCCACTCCGAAAAGATGTATGAACGACTTGAGTTTTGTGTTAAGAGTCAAGGCCGGACCGTATGGCCCGGAGATCACCGCATTCCGTCCCACGATTTCTGAGATGCCTGCGTTGGCTTCCATTAGGTTGAAGTTGTGGTCCAGGTAATGCACACGACGTATTCTGAATCCGTTAGCCAGGCCGGACAGCCCGATCATCAGCAGGATCGACACTACTACTACTTTTCGAGAGATCTTGAAATCGTATTTCACGAGCGCCCGACGCATCGCCCAAACCAACAACACCGCAGCCGGTAGACATCCCCAGGTCAGCATGCGATAGGGTGTGTTGTTGAAATAAAACACATTGCCGACGATATGATATAGCGCAAACCAAAACAGCAAAGCCAGCAGCACAAAATCCGGTTTTCCCGGTATTGTCGGGGTCAATTGTCGCTTCGACACCAGTCCGTCAATCAATGCAAAGACCAGGACGATAATGGCCGGGATCAAGAAGAGGGCGTAGCGCAAGGGGGAATAGTTCAATGGCATCAATCCAAGCAGTACTATCCCCAGCCACGATGCCGACAGCCTGATCAACGGAGATAACGGTTTCTCGTTATCGCCACGCTTGAAAAGAATCATGACCAATCCGGCCACCAGTACAAACATGAACAGATCGGGATCGAGATAAAACATCCGGTTCTGAAATCCATAGCCGATCAAGTGCTCGAAGAAACCCCAGGGTGAACTCAGCCCCGCTGGAAAGCCACGCAGCCCATACGACTGCTCGCCGACATAACTGAAGGCTGCCGAGAAGTTGCCGCCATAGAGAAGCAACACGATCAGTACCGAACCAACGGCGTACGCGCAGAAGGTCAGGGCCATCTGTCGATAGCGGCCAGGTCGCCCCGACCAGAAAACCGCCAGCAACAGCGCGGGCAGTAATAGGGCGCCGAAGAGTTTACCGGTAAAGGTTGCGGCCGCCACCAACAGGGCGGATAACACCAAGCCCCACAGTTTGTGCCCGAACCAACAGTAAACGAAAAAGAATATGGCGGCGATAAGGATCAAACCGTTCTCAAGGTACGACAGCCGTCCATAAGTCAACAGAGTGACATTGATGACAAAGCAGAGGGCCACAGCCGCCGTCACCCAACTACGACAATGACGAAAGATGCCCAGGAGAAAGAAAAGTAATCCACCCAACGACAAAACCATCCCGACCACGCCGGCGTTTTCGCCCGACACGCCCCAGACGGAGAACACCAGCCAGCCGACCGCCGAGGTTAGCGAGTGTTGATAGACCGTCCAGCGCGGGTAGTCGAATGGGTCCCAGTCGTCGTAAAGAACCTGGTTGCGCGCATGATGGACGTACTGGGCGGGATCGGTGGCCAGCGATTGTCCCAGACCACTGTAGTACATAGGTGGATCGGAGGTCAAATCCGACGACCAGAAGAGAAACCCACCGATTACAATTAGCAGGGTGAGAGTGTAGAAAACCCAATCGGTCTTGGTAGGTGAGGGTTTCATTCTGAGTTAGCCGCCGGTCACCAGCACAACATTGTCCACCGATTAGTCGACCACGATCCTGTGGGTCCTGTACGGATCGATAGTACCGATCATCCATCCGAACTGGCCGGTGCGTTCAAGCTCTATGGCGAAAGCATCGGCGTCCTTCGGAGGCAGCGCTATCAACAGGCCACCGGAAGTCTGTGGGTCGTACAGCACTGCTTTTAGATTAAACGCAACGGAGGCGGCGATTGAAACCTGGTCGATGACAAACTCCCGATTTGCCCCGGCGCCGCCGGGGATCATCCCGGCCTCGGCCAATTCCAGAGCTTGCGGCATCAATGGTATCAGGGCTGAATCCAGGTGCACGGTCACGTCCGATGCTATCGCCATCTCAAGAGCGTGACCCAACAAACCGTAGCCGGTGATGTCGGTTGCAGCATGACAGTTGTGTTTCACCATCAGTTCGGCCGGTCCTTTGTTTAACTGGGCCATTTGGGTTGCGACAATCTTTTCCAGCGCCTCAGGCGCTGCGCCGCGCTTGATCGCGGTAGTGATCAGTCCGGTGCCGAGCGGCTTGGTGAGAAACAGCCGATCACCGGGTTGAGCGCCGCCGTTGGTAACGACTCGCTGTGGATCAATGACACCGGTCACGGCGACGCCGTACTTAAGTTCCTTGTCCTTGATCGAGTGACCGCCGACAATCACGGCGCCGGCTTCGGCAACTTTGTCACCACCGCCCCGAAGTATTTCCCTCAGATAGTCGTCCGGCAGGGTGCCCATAGGAAAAGCGACAATGTTCAATCCGGTCAATGGCCGCCCCCCCATGGCATAGACATCCGACAACGCATTAGCGGCCGCTATCTGTCCGAACTGATACGGATCATCGACTATCGGCGGAAAGAAATCGACAGTCTGCACCAGCGCCTGCTGTTCGTTAAGTCGAAAAACACCGGCATCATCGGCCTGGTTGAATCCCACTATCATATCAGGGTGCGACTGTTCCGGGAGTCCTTCAAGTGTCTGAGCCAAAAACTTTGGCGGGATCTTTGAAGCTCAACCGGCGCAACTGACCTGGGCGGTCAGCTTGATTGTTTTTTCTTTGCGTTTATCTTCCATACTTCAGCAACCTTCAGAATCTCATCCTCACGAATGTCCCGGCGCCGAACGACTGCCGAGCAACCGCCGGGTTCAGACAGACCTCGATGGTGATACCTTTCTTCTGATCTCGATTATAAACACGGACTGCTTCCATGAGATGATTCTTGGCCGATACTGCATAAATGGTCGACACGAAACCCACGCCCACGGCGCCAACAATAAACCAATGGTAATCATCGTGCCAGTCTTCTATCGCGGAAGCAACCAGCATCACACCGAGAAGCCCGGCCCCAACGTAACCGGTAGCCCGGGCTATAGATTTCTTTTTCGCATATTGTTCCATCTCGTAGTCGGCCCGACTGCTGCCCGACATCAGCAGCCTTAACGTTGAACCGGAGGTGCCGACCTCCTGGTAGGTGTCGCCACTGTCGGTCGAGTACTTCCAACCCTGGAGGATCTCTTTCTTGAGTAGTATGTCCTCAGCCGAACCGGAGCTGGTCATGATTGTGCCAAGTATCAACATTACGAAGAGAGTTGTCACAAATGATCTCGGCATTCTTCACTCCTGTGGGTTGTTCAACCACATCGATAATAGTCGAATGCTGTTTAGAAGTCAACCGCCCCGTTTTGTGTGGCCCGGTTGTTCAGGGAGTGTTGAAAAAGTCTCCTATGCTGGGTGGTGTTGGGCGACCCCGCCCGACGCCTTTCTTCCAACTAGCCGGCTGTCAGGCGAGTCACCTGTCAGCACCTTCATCGCGAAGAACTTCACTTTGTGGCATGGTGAGTGTATCAACAAGCCCTTCGTTGCGCGGCACTCTCAAACTCGGCTTGGGCGTGATAAATCACTTTTTCGCGCTCCGTGCGTTTATAACCTCAGCCTGAGCGGAGTCGAAGGGTGCACGGTCAAGCCGTGTCTTGGTGACTCCGCCACTTTTCAGAGACAGGCGTAGCGGGATAAACAGGCTCGCCTGCCGTCCCGAACAAGCAGGCTGTGTCATAATGTGGTTTCGCAGGGTCCTGACCAGGCCTTAGGCGTGGTTGTGACCCTGCGACTCTTACTAAGGCGTTGTGTATGGGCAGCCTTTGAAACCTCCGGTTCACACACTCGCCTGCGGCAAACGCAGTAACCGGAAGAAACTGCAGACGGCCACCCTGTCGACCAACGTTGGCGGGTTCACGCCACGGCGCGCAGGCGAAGACGGACCCGCCCTACAAGAGAGGATGGACCCCGGCCTTCGCCGGGGTGACATTCACTGCATCACCGGCTACAACGACTGAGCCAGCTTGACGAACTCGTCCACATCCGAAAGTGAACGATTCACAGCGTCGTTCCAAAACTGCTCGGTAGTAAGGTCGACCCCGAGGTGTTTACTCGCCACATCTTCGCTGGTCATACTGCCGGTATCGGACAACAGCGCCGAGTACTTGTCGGCAAATGCCGACCCTTCACGCTGAGCGCGGTCATAGACACCACCTGCGAAGAGATACCCGAAGGTGTACGGGTAGTTATAGAATGGCGCCTCGGTATAGTAGAAGTGCAGCTTGGAACACCAAAACAACGGATGATACCCGGACTCGTCAAGCAACCCTGCGAAGGCGCGACGTTGTGCGTCGACCATCAGTTCGCTCAGACGTTCGCGAGACACCACGCCGGATTTGCGCTCACTGTAAAAGTTCTTCTCAAACAGGTACCGGCAATGAATATCGCAGAACATGGTGTATGCACCCTGAAGTTTCTGTTCAAGCAGCATCAGTTTAGTCTGCGGATCGTGTTCGGCTTCCAGGGCGGCGTCGACGACCAGCGTTTCGGTGAAGATCGATGCCGTCTCGGCCAGATTCATGGGGTACTCGGTGGCAAACGGCGGCCGCTCTTTGAGCACCCATTGGTGGTAGGCGTGGCCCAGTTCATGGGCCAGGGTCAACAGGTTTTCAAAAGTCCCGGCATAGGTCATGAAAATGCGCGACTCTTTGATCGGTCCCAGCGACGTGCAGTATCCACCGGCGCGTTTACCCGGTCGGTCTTCACCCTCGATCCAACGATTCTCAAGGGCCATCTGCATGAACTCGGCCATGTCGTCCGAGAACCCGGCCGCCTGTTCAACGATAAACTTACCGGCGTCATCGAAACTGTAGAGCTTGTCGGTCTTACCGCACGGTGCAAACTGATCGAACCACGAAAACTTGTCGATTCCCAACAGTTTCTTTTTGGCGTCGATGTAAGGTTTAAGTTTGGGTGTTTCGCGACGGATAACTTCCCACATGGTGTCGAGCGACGTCTGCTGCAATCGTGACATTATCAGCGGCTCATACAGCGGCGACTCCCAGTTGCGGTGTTTGTACAAGGAGAGTTTGAAACCACCCAGATTGTTGAGCACCATCGCCGTCTGATCAGCCTGCTGACCCCAACCATCAACCATGCCGTTGAACGCTTGCTGCCGGATTGACCGATCCGGGTCGGACAGCTTGGTGGCGATTTGACCCATCGAGAGTTTTTGGGTCTCGCCTTTTTCGGTGAAGTCCACCCTGATGCCGCCGGCGATCTTGTCATACATCCGGCTCCAGGCGTGCAGCCCGTTGACACCCAGGTCCAAAGCCAGCGTCTCTCGTTCCAGGGGCATCTTGCTTTTGGCGATGGTCCGTCGTTCGTCAAGGTAGAAAGAGACGTCCTTCATGGTCGGCTGCGACAGCAAGAGTTCAAACTCCTGGTCCGACACTTTCAGACAACGCGCCTCAAGACCGGTCTGCAACTTTTTCCACTGCGATACCTGAACGTCGGCTTCCGCTTCAATGGCGTTGGCCGCGGTGTCGTCGACATTTTGCGAACTCAAGCATCCGGCCATAGAATACGTGAGGTCGATATTCTCGGACAAGGCTTGCAGCTTGTCGATGAATCCGGTCCACTCGGCCACCGTGTCGGCGGTGATACTCTCGGGAAGCTCGGCCAGGTTGTCGGCCATTGTCACCAAGTCGGCCGCCGATTGTTCACGGTGCTTCTTGAACTGTGGCGAGCTACTGCCGCCGGGGAAGATCGACTCCAGGTCCCAGGTAGGAGCGGGGGGAATAGTGGTCAGAGTGGTGGTCATGGTAGTATCTCCTAAGATATGTTTTCTCAAAATTCGCGGCTCCAAGTATAATTCAAACCGATGCTTCTGGCAAGTGGCGACTGCTCAAGTTTCGCGCCTGGTGTACGTGCTGGTGCGCCACGTTATCCGCGCAGGCGGCGGCCTTGCTTCGCCCCAGGGGAGTCTGCCTCGACTGCGCTCGCATTGACGGCTCTCGGCGGACACAAGGCCCGCCGCTACGCGACAGAAAAAGCCGCCTGAACGGGCAGACGAGGTCGGCCACAAGTGGTTTCCACCTGCCGCGCACGGGACTGTACAACGAGGTCGGCCACAAGTCGTTTCCACCTGCCGCGCACGCAGTTTCTGGTTTACAACCGCACTATTCATCCGTTATTATGGGGTGGAAGGTATTTGTACTATGACTATCAGCTAACCAACATCTTCAACCCAACGGCCTCTTGTCGCTCCCGCCCAGGCGGGAATCCATCCGTGACGTCGTTTGATCAAGACCAAAGATGGCCCCCCGCCTTGGCTGGGGGTGACAGACGGAAAAGCACAGAGTTCCACCATCACTCACAAGAACGAGGAATAATAGTGTCGCGCAAAATGCTGATAAGTGCAAAAAACCTAACGATCTCTCATCTCGGCCGTCCGATAGTCGATAAGCTGACCCTGTCGGTCTCATCAGGCGAGTTGGTTGGTCTGATCGGTGCCAACGGTTGCGGCAAGAGTACGCTGCTGGCCACTCTGCAAGCCAGGCAGGCGGGAGATGAAGCGTACTTTACCAACAACGATTTCGTTTTGTCTGGTCATATAGATTTCCCCAACGATCTAAGTCTGACCCGATTGCCGCAAAACCTGAGAAGAGAACCTGAAATCCTGCGAGACAGCTCGATCGACTCCGCTGCTATCCGGCTGGAGCATCGCTTGCGAACTGAATTCAGTTTCGACGCCGAGCACGACGATCTGAGCCGGCTCTCCGACGGCCAACTTCAGAAACTGGCGCTGATCCGGACACTGTCGGTCGAGGCTGACCTGACGCTTCTGGATGAGCCGAGTAACTACCTGGACATCGACGGTCTGACCGCTTTTGAGTCCTGTGTCAGGACCATGAAAGGGCGGGGACGAGGCTTCCTGATGGTGACGCACGATCGGACAATGACCGATAACCTGGCCGATCGCACCGTGTACATCACGCCGAACGGTATCTATCACACTCAGGGCGGCTTCCATCAGGCCTGGGCACTCAAGAGTTCCGACTTTGAATCTCGAACGAAACGGTCGACGCAGATCAAGCGCAGGATTGCCCGCCTGCAACAGGACGTACACCGCAAATCGCAGTGGGCCGACAACCTTGAGAAGAGTAAAATCGGCGCCGGGTCCGGCAAACCGACCATCGCCAAAAAAGCCAAGCGGATGGCCCAGCGAGCACAACATGCTTCTCAAAAAGCACAGAAAGAGATCGAGAACCTCAAGAACAGTAAACCGCTGGTGCCCAAAAAACTCGACCTCGCATTCCCCTGGCATGAAATCAAACATCGCCAAGTGTTCGCACTGGACGACTTGTCTTTTGACTACGATGCGGAGGACCCATCCGACCGACGCACCTCTCTGTTGCAGGATGTCAGTTTCTCGGCCTCGACCACCGACAAGATATGTCTGATGGGCTCCAACGGTGCCGGAAAATCGACCCTGCTGCGCTTGATTATGAAACAGATAGCACCTCTCAGCGGACGCAGCTACCTGAACACGGGCGTCAACTTGCACTACTTGCCGCAGGGATTGGAAGGTTGCTTTTCCGAACCTTTGTTGCTGGACAACTTCCGCAGGTGCGAGAGCGATGAGACCACCGTGCGCCAGTACCTGGGTGCGGCCATGATCCGTAAGGACAAGGTGACCGAACCGATCAACCGTTTTTCGCAGGGTGAGTTGATGCGCGCGGCTATCGTGCGATGTCTGCTGTTGCGGTCTGAGTTTCTACTTTTGGATGAACCGACCAGCCATCTCGACATTGAGTCCATCGAAGTGCTTGAACGCATGCTTGACAGTTTCACGGGTGGTTTCCTGCTGATCAGCCACGACCGCAGCTTTGTCCAGAACGTAGCTCACCAGCTTTACCTGTTGGCGGGGTCCAGGCTGCGGCTTGTCTGACACCTTCTAATGTAGGCAGGTTTGTCTTCAAACCTGCCGACAAAGGCGGGTCCGAAGACGGACCCACCCTACGGTCTTGCCTACGGCTTGACCGTGCACCCTTCGACTCCGCACGGGGTGAGGTATTGGTGCTGTCAGGCGACTCGCCTGACAGCTAATGGCTTCGTGGGCGGGCGTCGGGCGGGGTCGCCCAACGCCACGTTGTGACGACACCTACCAGGATGGTAGCAAAGGGCGGCAGGTCACACAAATCCGCTCACGTCCGCCGCGGCGGACAAGACCTGCCGCAACTACGAAACGTCGAGCAGAACCGCTACTGGCGTTGCCGTCGATTGAAGTCGGAACCGCTAGGAGGGTTCCGACCTACGGTTCACCTACAGTCTACTGGCGTTGCCGTCGCTTGAAGTCGGAACCGCTAAGAGGGTTCCGACCTACGGTTCACCTACAGTCTACTGGCGTTGTGATCTTCCCCCGCTAAAACGGACAGGTTAAGAAGATAGGGTTTGCCATCGCTCGAAGTCAACCGGGCTTTTCATTTCCAGTGACGAATGACGGCGTTGACGGTTGTAAAACACTTCAATGTATTCAAATATCTTCGCTTTGGCCTCCTGTCTTGTCTTGAATCGTTCTCGATTCACCAATTCTGTTTTCAATGTCGCAAAGAATGACTCCATCGGTGCATTGTCCCAGCAATCTCCCTTGCGACTCATACTGCAAATCATCTGAGTTTTTGTGAGCAGTTTTTGATACTCTGTTGCGGCATACTGACCACCACGATCCGAATGATGCATCAACTGAGGTTTCACCTCTCGACGATTGATAGCCTGACGCAAGGCCTCAAGGGTCAGTGCGGCCGTCAGTCGTGGACCCATCGACCAGCCGATAAGCATCCGTGAGTGCAAATCGATCACACCAGCTAAGTACAACCAGCCCTCAGAGGTCCAAACATATGTGATATCGGACAACCAAACCTCATTCGGATAGTCAGCGCTAAAGTTACGATTCAGCAGATTCTCCGAAACCGGATGATTGTGTTTCGAGTTGGTTGTCACACGATACTTGCGCTTGCCAACGGCCCGTATCCCATTAAGGCGCATCAACCTGGCCACGCGGTTCTCACCGCATGACACACCCGATTCGTTTAGTTCAACCGTCAAACGTCGCGAACCGTAAGTCTGACGACTGCGATTAAAAGCAATACGTATCTCTCGAAGCAACGCCTGATTGGCACGGCTACGCGCACTCTCAGGGTTCCTCAGCCAGGTGTAAAACCCGCTACGAGACACCTCCAATACTTCACACATCTTACTCACCCGATACTCTTTCCGATGATCACGAATGAACGCATATCTCACTACTTTCGGTCGGAGAAGACCGAGATCGCTTTTTTTAAGATGTCGCGCTCCTCACGAAGATCGGCGTTCTCACGCTGTAAACGTCGCAACTCAGCTTGTTCTGGGGACAAATTGCCGGTACCCACAAAGGCCAGATCCTGATCTTTAGCCAATTGCTGTTTCCAGCGACGCAACACATTCTCGCCAATATCCAAATCACGGGCAACTGCGGCGAGTGGACGACCTTCCTCTGTAACCAATCTCACCGCTTCAACTTTGAAAGCTCTGTCAAACTGACGACGTTTCCTCGACATAAACACACCTCCAAATAGAACTTAATCCTATCTTCTCGATGTGTCCACTAAATCGGGGGAGGTTCA
>Ga0224509_10000035_pt1 | contig 39375 bp, 37 predicted proteins | sample SF_Jan12_sed_USG_5_FD_170158 | JGI IMG/M metagenome (GOLD analysis project Ga0224509, IMG submission 170158) | Sediment microbial communities from San Francisco Bay, California, United States - SF_Jan12_sed_USGS_24 | ecosystem: Environmental > Aquatic > Marine > Sediment | place: USA... | reverse complement strand
CTCGACCACAGGCTGTGTTCGCTGCTCGATTCCCGTTGTAACCTCTGCGGCCTCATCCGCAGGCGGCTGTGGCCGAACCTCGTCTACGGAAGTGTCACCAGCCGGCTCTTCAGCAAGTACAGGTTCCTCGTCCGGCGCGTCGCTTTCCGCCGGCTCCTCGACGCCGCTCTGCGCCGTTTCCGGCGGCGGAGTACTCTCAGTCGCGGCCGGCATTGTCGCAGTCGGCGGAGGCGGTGGCGCGAATGGCCTTTCGACGAGTAGCCAGTACGCCAGCGCCAGCACCAGCACCACAGCGATAGCGCTAATCCACGGACCCGGCGTTAGTTCGCGCTTCGGCTTCTGCCGCTTGACGATGACCGGCGGCATCTCCTGGCTGCGCGTGAGGCGGTAGTAGTCCGCCAGCACGTCGTCGTTATCCACGCCGACGAGCTGCGAGTATTTTTTCAGGTGACCCTTGGCGAAGACCGGTGCGCCGAGTTCGTCGAACTCGTTGTTCTCCAGCGCCCGGATTTTCGCCTCTTCGACATGCAGTTCTTTCGCGATCTCGAGCACGCTTATTTGCTTTGCACGCCGCGCCTCGGCAAGCCGCTCGCCGCCGACGGGACCTTTTGCTTCGGCCTCAGGCTTTTCGGTGTCCGGTTTGTCTTTATCGTCGGTCATGGGTCTGGCAGCGCAACGGTCCTAGCCGGACTGGCGAATACTCTCAGCCTCGGCCGAGTCCGGAAAATCCCGCAGCAACTGCAGGGTATACTCGCGACGCGCGGTGTCGTCGCCGAGCTTTTCCTCGATGCGGATACCGTGAAAGAGAACGGTCGCGGTTGGCATGTTGCTGCCCAGATAGCGCTGCAGGAACGCGCGCGCGCGCAGCGTATCGCCCGTTTCGTAGGACAACACCGACATCTGCAGGAGCGCCTCGCCGTAATTCGGCCGCCGTTCAAGCGCAGCGCGAAGGTACTCCTCGGCCGCCACGTTATCCGGCTTTTGCATCATGCAAACACCGGCATTGGTATACGTCTGCTCGGAAAAGTCGTTGGTGGGCGCTTTTATTGCCTTGTCGAAATACTTGCGGGCATCGTCGTATCGATCCTGGCGGCACAGGAAGACCGCATAGTTTTCCTGGATCTTGAATTCACGCGGGGCCACTCGCACCGCATTGTCGTAGGCGTCTTCGGCAAGCCTTACGTTGCCGAGCGCTTCGTAGGTGAGGCCCAGGGCCGACCAGGCCAGCCCGTTCTTCGGATTCTGCTCCAGCGCCAGCTCGAGGCGGTCGCGCGCGAGGTCGTAGTCGCCTTTGCGGTAGTAGCGTGCCCCGAGCTGGTAATTCAGCTCCGCCGCATCGCCCTGATTCGCCTTCCTCTCCGGCGACCCTGTCGTCGTCGAAATACAACCGCCGATCAACAGTAAGGCAGCCATCGCCCCCAACAGACCATCGCTCTTTTTCACGCTGTCGCCACCCCGATGTTTTTTTCGCCCAGGCGTCTGCGGACCCGATCGCTGACCTTGCCAGCGAGCTGCCCACAGGCCGCGTCGATATCGTCCCCGCGCGTGCGGCGCGTCGTCGCCACAATACCGCGGTCGCGCAGCCGATTCTGGAAATATCGAATCGTCCCCACGCCGGATCGCTTGAACTCGGTTCCCGGGAACGGATTGAATGGAATGAGATTGACCTTGGCAGGGTTGCCGTCGAGAAGATCCGCCAGCTCGTCGGCGTGCGCCAGCGAATCGTTGACGTCGCGCAACATCACGTACTCGAACGTAATAAAGCGGTTCGCGTGTTTGGCGGCATACCGCCAGCATGCGTCCAGCAATTCGTCGATCGGGTGCAGCTTGTTGATCGGCACGATGCGATTGCGCAGCCCGTCATTCGGCGCATGCAGCGACACGGCAAGCGACACGTTGCACTCGTCTCCGAGCTTCTCGATGTGTGGCACGATGCCCGAGGTGCTGATGGTGACGCGGCGCCGGGACAGCCCGAAGGCGTAGTCAGAGATCAGCAACTCGAGCACGGGGACGACGTTGCGATAATTCGCCAGCGGCTCGCCCATACCCATGAAGACCACGTTCGTCACCGCGACCTCGCCATTCGGGCGGCGCGGAAGCACGGTATTCGCATGCCAGACCTGGCCGATGATCTCGGCCGCAGTCAGGTTGCGATTGAAACCCTGCGCCCCCGTCGCGCAGAACGCGCAATCCAGTGCACAACCGACCTGTGACGAGATACACAAGGTGCCCCGGGCCGATTCCGGAATGTACACCGCCTCCACGCGCTGCCCGGAACCGCTGGCAAACAGCCATTTGACCGTGCCGTCCGAGGATTCCTGCTGGCTATCGACTCGCGGCAACGCGACCGTTGCCCGCTCGACCAGCTTTGCACGAAGCGCCTTTGACAAGTCCGTCATCGCATCGAAGTCGGTGACGCCGCGCTGATACATCCACTGCAGGACCTGCCGCGCGCGATAGGGCTTCTCGCCGAAATCGGCGAACAGCGCCTCGAGCTCGCCTTGCGGCATGCCAAGCAGGTTCACTTTTTCAGCGTCATCGGTCATCGGAACTTCCGCTAGCGCGTGCGCGGGCAGACACCCTCCTCGCCGAAGAAGAACGCGATCTCCGCGGCTGCCGTATCGGGGCCATCCGACCCGTGGACGACGTTTTCCTCGATACTCGCAGCGAAGTCGGCGCGAATGGTGCCCGGGTCCGCATCGGCCGGATTGGTCGCACCCATGATCTCGCGATTCTTCGCGATCGCGCCCTCGCCCTGCAATGCCTGGACCATGACCGGTCCGGACGTCATGTATGCAACCAGGTCATTGAAAAACGGCCGTTCCCGGTGGACGGCATAAAAACCCTGCGCCTCCGTCTCGGTGAGGTGCTTCATTCTTGCGGCGACGATCTCCAGGCCCGCCTCTTCGAAGCGTTTGTAGATCTCGCCAATCAGGTTTTTCTGAACGCCATCCGGTTTGATAATAGAGAGCGTCTGCTCAACGGCCATGCGATGTTCCTTTTCGAATTTGTGGAGATTCCCGCGCCGGTCAGAATTCGACCGGGCGAACGTAAACCCTCGATTTTACTTGGCATATAGGAGCCGGGCAACGGCAGCAGGTCAAACGTTGAAGCTTTCTCCGCAGCCACATTCGCCGGTAACGTTAGGGTTTCTGAAGCTGAACGCCTCGTTGAGGCCGCTCTTGACGAAATCGACCTCGGTGCCATCGATCAGCAGCAAGGCATCCGAGTCCACGATTACCTTGACGCCCTTGTCTTCGAATACGACATCGGCGTCCGTGATGTCTTCAGCGTAGTTAATGACGTAGGAATAGCCGGAGCAACCGTTTTTGGTCACACCGAGGCGCAATCCGACCCCCCCGCCCCTGGCCTGGAGGTAGTTACGCACCCGGCTTGCTGCCGATTCTGTCAATGAAATTGCCATGTCTAGTCCGTGTCCTCGCCCGCATCCGGGCTCACGCGAGCGCCCTGCCCAAGCGATCGCACTGCATCTTCGAGTATCAGTATACGGCCCAATTTCTCCCGCGGTACAGGAAGAGTTTGCATAATTTCATTCGCACTGAATGCCTGGAGCGCCGAAACGGGCCGACCCTCGAACTCGCGGCAAACTGCCTCCGCGGCTGCAAGCGCGTGTGGGCAACCCCAGACGCGAAAGCGCAGGCGATCGATGATATCGCCGTCACATTGCACCGCAAGGGCAATCCGCACACCCTGATCGTCGATTTGCACCCGCGCGGACGGCTTTTCAAGGTCGCCGGCATGATCGGGGCGGGCAAACAGCTCCCGCACCCGCTTGCCATAAGGGTCGGCCGTCATGCCGCGCGCCCTGGAGCAATATCCCGCAGGCGCGCGACAGCCTCCCGGTAGCGCGCGACGGCGAGATCCACTTCGGCTGACGTCGTCGGGCGCCCGAAACTGAAGCGTATGGCGCTCTGCGCCAGCAAATCGCTGCGGCCGAGCGCACGCAGCACGGACGAGGGCTCCTGACTGGTGGAATTGCAGGCTGAGCCGGTGGCCACACACAGCGGCTCCAGCGCCAGCAGCAGGCTCTCGCCCTCGACGTCCTCGATGCTGACGTTGAGAATACCGGGGAACGAGTGGCTGTCGCTGCCGTTACGAACGATCCCGTCGAGGTCGCGGATCCCGCTCCAGAGGCGTTCGCGCAGCGATCGCAGGTGCTCGTGGTTTTCCTGCATCTCGCAGCGCGCAATGCGTGCGGCTTCGCCGAATCCCGCGATCAGCGGCACGGCGAGCGTACCCGGGCGTCGCCCTCCCTGCTGCCCGCCGCCGTAGATCAGCGGCTCAACGTGGCAACCCGGGCGGTCGGCGATATAGAGCGCGCCGATTCCCTTGGGGCCGTAGACCTTGTGCGCGGTTGTCGACAGCAGGTCGACCGGCAGTGACGCCAGGGCCAGCGGCAGCTTGCCCACGGACTGCGCAGCATCCACGTGAAACAGGACATCCCGCTCGCGGCAGAGCGCACCGAGTGCCTCGATGTCCTGGATCACACCGGTTTCGTTGTTGACCTGCATGATCGACACGAGCTGCGTGTCGGGCCGTATTGCCGCCTCCAGGTTCGCCGGATCGAGGACACCCGTGTCATCGGGTCGCAACCAGCTGACTTCGAAGCCCCGTTTCTCGAGTACGTGAAACACGTCGGCAACGGCCTTGTGCTCGGTGGGCATCGTGATGAGGTGCCTGCCGCGGTCGGCGCGGTACCGGGCCGCACCGACGATGGCGAGGTTATCCGACTCCGTCGCACCCGACGTCCAGACCAGTTGCTCCTCCTTGCAGCCAAGCAACTCGGCCAGTTGCCCGGCCGCACGCTCGACGTGCGCGCTGCTGCGGCGCCCCGCGGTATGTCCTGACGACGGATTTGCGAAATCGCCGCCCGCGCCGAAAAGCGGCGTCATGACATCGACGACACGCGGGTCGGCGGGCGTGCTGGCCGCGTAATCCAGGTAAACCATTTCCGCGATGTTGCTCATGCGTCTTCTTCCTTCTCTCGCTCCACGGCCGCAAGGATGCCGCGCAGGATATTGACTTCGTTCTGATCCGGCCGGGCCCGGATGAACAGGCGCCGCAGGCGGCGCATCAGGTGCCGCGGATTGTCGGGATCGAGAAACTGCACGTCGGTCAGGACGCGTTCGAGGTGCTCGTAGAAATTCTCCATTTCCCGGCTGGTCGCAAGCGGCGCATCCGCCTCGTACCCGGGCGACTTTCCGGCCTGCGCCGCACGCAGTTCGTACGTCACGACTTGCACGGCCATCGCGAGATTGAGTGAACTGAAATCCGGATTCGTCGGAATCGTCAACAGTGTATCGCAATGATCGAGATCCGAATTCGAAAGACCGGAGTTCTCCGGGCCGAACACCGCGGCGACGGGTCCCCTGGCGCTCTCCTCCAGCAGCCTGGCGGCGCAGTCGCGCGCGTCGAGGCAAGGCCAGCTAATGGCCCTGGAACGCACGCTCGCGCCTGCCACGTACACACAGTCCTCGATCGCTTCCGCAAGGGTATGCACCACAGTCGCATTCTCGAGCAGGTCTTCCGCGCCGGAGGCCCGTGCCGTCGCCTCCTTGTCCGGGAAGTAGCGCGGATCGACCAGGGCCAGCTCCGTGAGGCCCATGTTTTTCATCGCACGGGCGACCGCGCCGATATTGCCCGGATGCGTGGTACCGACGAGGACGATGCGTATCGACATGTCAATATTCTGGCGAGTTGGCGGCAAAGTCCGGTATTCTACCGCCCCGATCGGGTCCCGGCAGTTTCTATTCCCGAACCCGCTTCTAGCAGTTCTTTGACATCGACGGAATCGTTACATGCACGCACTACTGAATGTGGCCGTGATGGCCGCGCGTCGCGCCGGCAACTCGCTGATGAGAAACCTCGTCAAGCTCGACAAGCTGACGGTCGAAACGAAAGGCCACAACGATTACGTCAGTGAGGCGGATCACGCCGCCGAACGGGAAGTCATCGAAACCATTCACAAACACTATCCGGATCACGCGATCCTCGCGGAGGAGTCGGGCACGAGCGGCGACTCCGATACCGTCTGGATCATCGACCCGCTCGACGGTACTACTAACTACCTGCACCGCTTTCCCGTATTTGCGGTGTCCATCGGCGTGCAGGTCAAGGGCCGCATGGAGCACGGCGTTGTCTACGATCCGATGCGGCAGGAGCTCTATACCGCATCCCGGGGTGTGGGCGCCCAGCTCGACGGCCGCCGTATCCGCGTCAGCGGACTTACCAATCTCGATCGCGCGCTGATCGGCACCGGCTTCCCGTTCCGCCAGGCCGACTTCGAGATGGAGCCCTACCTGACAATGCTCGGCAAGATCATCAAGAACACGTCCGGTGTACGGCGCCCCGGAGCGGCGGCACTCGACCTCTGCTACGTCGCCGCCGGGCGCCTCGACGGCTTCTGGGAAACCGGCCTGTCGGCCTGGGACCTCGCCGCAGGTGGCCTGATCATCCGCGAGGCGGGAGGCATCGTCAGCGGCCTCGACGGCAGTGAGAATTACCTGGAAACCGGCCACATCCTCACCGGCACGCCGAAGATCTACGCAGGCCTCGCGAAGCTCTGCGCGTCGGAAATCAAGGCCATCCTGCACAAACCCGACGCAGACACCGCCGCCAAGACAGACTCCTGAAAGACCAATGCGGTGAACGCAGTCCGGCGGGGAGTTCCTCTCCGTCATGGCTCGCTCGACGAGCCGGGGGCTTTATTCAGGGCAATTCGTCGATCAGGTCGGGGTCTTTTACGGGCTCGATGAGGTCCTGGGCGTTCACGCCGAGCAGCAGCGCGGTCGCGCTTGCGGTGTAGATCGACGAATAGGTACCGACGATGATGCCGACGATCAATGCGATCGAGAATGGCGCGATAGACTCGCCACCGAGCGTCAGCAGGGCTACGAGCACGAGCAAGGTCGTCAAACCCGTGATGATCGTGCGCGCCAGCATCTCATTGATAGACACATTCATCGATTCTTCCGCCGACACGCCGCGCAGCTTGAAGAAGTTCTCGCGAATCCTGTCGAAAGCCACAACGGTGTCGTTCAGCGAATAACCGATCACCGCGAGGACTGCAGCCACGACCGTGAGATCGAACGGCAGACTGAAGATCGAGAAGAAGCCGATGGTAATGATCACGTCATGGGCGAGAGCAGCCACGGCGCCTGCTGCGAATTTCCACTGGAAACGGAACATCACGTACGCAAAGATCAGCAGCAGTACGATGATCATCGCAAAACCGCCCTGCTCCGCGAGCTCGCTGCCAACCTGGGGACTGACCGCCTCGACGCGTCGCAGCTCGACCTCTTTGCCACCCGCGGTCAACGTGGCCTGCAGTTGCTCGCGGATTGCGCCCTGGTCGGAACCCACCTGCGGAGGCAGCCGCACCAGCACGTCGTTGGCCGCGCCAAAGATCTGTACCTGAGCGTCCTCGAATCCGGCCTCGAAAAGATCGTCGCGAATTCCTTCGACATCAGCGTCTTCGGTGTACCCGACTTCGAGCAGAATGCCGCCCGTGAAGTCGATGCCGAAATTCAGGCCCCGCATGCCCAGCGAAACGAGTGATGCAATGACGACGATCACCGAAATGGACAATGCAATCCGGCGCCGCGACAGGCTGAGGAAATCGATACTGGTTTTCTTTTTCAGAAATTTCATCGTCGTTTCCTAAACCGGAATGCCCTGCAGCTTGCGACCGCCGAACGCGAGGTTGACGATCGTCCGGGTACCCACGATCGCCGTAAACATCGACGTAAGGATGCCGATCATCAGCGTGATCGCGAATCCCTTGATCGGCCCTGTGCCGAAACCGAGCAGTACGATCGCGGCAATCAGGGTAGTGATGTTCGCGTCCGCGATCGACGACAAGGCCTTGTCGTAACCCGAGTGTATCGCCTGCTGCGGCGACGTCCCGGCCGCCAGTTCCTCGCGTATTCGTTCGAAAATGAGCACGTTGGCGTCCACCGCCATGCCGACGGTCAGCACGATACCGGCAATGCCGGGCAAGGTCAGGGATGCGCCCAGCAGCGACAGCACGGCCACGATGAATACGAGGTTCGACAACAGTGCGACGTTGGCGATCAGGCCGAACACCCGGTAGTAGACGACCATGAATATGATCACCGCCAGGAAACCGATCTGGATCGCCTTGAAACCGCGATCGATGTTTTCCTGGCCGAGCGTCGGGCCGATCGTCCGGTCGTCGACCTTGTAGACCGGTGCTGCGAGCGCGCCGGCGCGAAGCAGCTTGGCGAGGTCGCTGGCTTCGATCGGGTTCAACCCGGTGATCTGGAAGTTGTTCTTGAATACACCTCGAATCGTCGCCGTATTGATGATTTCTTCCGACTTCACGCGGCGTGTCTCGCTCTTGCCGCCACGCGTCACCGTTTCTTCCTTCCACTCGATGAACACGGTCGACATCGGCTTGTTGAGATTATCCCGGGTCGTAGCCAGCATGCGCTCGCCACCCGCGGCATCCAGCGTGATGTTGACCGCGGGCTGGCCCTCGGAACTGAAGCCCGCGGATGCGTTGACGATCTCGTCGCCGGAAGCGATAACTTCGCGCTTGAGTATTTGCGCGGGTTCCTGGCCGCGACCCGGATATCGCCGTGAGCCTGGCTGGTTGCCGGACTGGTCGACGAGCCGAAACTCGACCGTCGCGGTCGCCGTCAGGATCTTGTCCAGTTCCGTCGGGTCCTGCACGCCGGGCAGCTGTACGACGATGCGATCAAGGCCCTGCCGTTGAACCAGCGGCTCGGCGACGCCCAGTTCATCAACGCGGTTCCTGAGCGTCGTGATGTTCTGTTCGATCGCAAAATCCTGACGCGCGCGGATCTGCGTCTCGGACATGCGTACCGTGAACGACTTGTCGTCCGTGCCGTCGTTGATCAGAACCTCGGGATCGGCCGTGCGCACTATGCTCATGGACGTCTCGTAATCCGCGCTGTCCGAGAGCCGCACCGTAATGACATTATTTTCGAGGTCAACGCGGTGGCGGATCCTCGCTTCGCGCAGACGATCGTCGAAGTCCTGCTGGTAGGATTCGAGGCGCTTGTTGATGGCCGATTCCATGTCGACCTCCAGCAATACGTAGATACCGCCGCGCAGATCCAGGCCCAGGCTCATCGGGTTGAGGCCAATGCCGCGCACCCAGGCCGGTAGCCTCGGTGCGAGCGTCAGGGCAATATTGAGATCGCGGCCGTAGCGATCGCGCAGCCGGTCGCCCGCGGCAGTCTGGGCTTCAGGCGTTTCGAACCGCAGCACCGCCCGGTCGTCTTTCAGAAAGGCGGCTTCGGGCTCGATGCTTGCGCCCTCCACCGTGCTGACAAATTCTCGCAGCTGCGACTCGGTAATCGGTTCGCCGAGGCGATCAGCCAGCTGAATCGCCGGAGCGCTGCCGTAAAGATTGGGCAGGGCCAGCAGGATACCCGTCAGCAGTACGACGAGCACCAGCACATTGAGCCAGGCGGGATATTTGTTCATTGAAACGGTGCGTCGTCGCTCAGGCTTCTTCGAAGGTGCCCTTCGGCACTACTTGCGAGACACTGCTCTTCTGAATCTTGATCTCGGTGTTGTCGCTGATCTGCACAACGGCGTAATGGTCGCTGACGGCCGTGATCCGCCCGAGGATTCCTCCGGCGGTCAAAACTTCATCACCGACCTGCAGGGCGCCAACCATCTCGGTGTGCGCCTTCTGCTTCTTCTGCTGTGGCCTGATCAACAGGAAGTAAAACGCGATGAAGATCAGGACGAGAGGCCACAAATCAATGAGGCTTCCCTGTGGTGCGGCCTGTTGCGCGTGAGCGCTACTGATAAAAAAGTCCATGGTGATATTTCTTCTCGTTGCGGGGTCCGGCAAGCGCCCGGAAAAAACAGCGCGGTATTATGGCACAGAGCGCAAGTTGTGGGGACGCGATCGCGAAAGCCAAGCCGAAAAACGTTTCAGGCGTAGGCGTTCCGCAGCGCGGCTACCAAAGCCGGCAGCGTACCCGCGCCGATGGCCGCTCGTAGATCAGTCATAAGTTTTTGATAATAATGGAGATTATGCATCGTTGCCAGGCGCGGTCCGAGAATCTCGCCGCATTTGCCGAGATGCCTGAGGTAAGCCAGGCTGTAGTTCCTGCACGTGTAACAGTGGCAATCGGGGTCCGGCGGCCCGGTATCTCCGGCATATCGGGCATGCCGGAACTTCACGACGCCACGTGACGTGAACAGCTGGCCGTTGCGCGCATGACGCGTTGGAATCACGCAGTCGAACATGTCCACGCCCCGCATCACGGCCTCGGCAATATCCACCGGCATGCCGACGCCCATCAAATAGCGCGGCCGGTCATCGGGCATTCCGGGCGTCAGGGCGTCCATGACGGCGAGGCGTTCTTCCTCGGGTTCGCCGACTGCGAGTCCGCCGATCGCATAGCCGTCGAAATCCATCGCGAGGAGTCCGGCCATTGATTCGGCCCGAAGTGAGTCGTAGATACCGCCCTGCACGATACCGAACAGGGCCTCGCCGCGGCCGGGCTCGGCATCCTTGAGTTCGTCGAAACGCCGTCGGCATCGCTCTGCCCAGCGCAGCGACAGCAGCATCGACTCCCGCGCCTCGCTTTCGGATGCGGGATATGGCGTGCACTCGTCGAAGATCATGGTGACGTCAGCATCCAGGTCGTGCTGCACGTCCATGGACAGCTCTGGCGTCAGGAATACTTCGTCGCCGTCGACCGGTGACTGGAAGCGCACGCCGTCTTCCGTCAGCTTGCGCATGCTCGCCAGCGAGAAGACCTGGAAGCCGCCCGAGTCCGTCAGGATCGGGCCGTGCCAGTTCATGAACTCGTGCAGACCGCCGTGCTTGCGGATGACCGCCGTGCCGGGCCTCAACATCAAGTGGAAGGTATTGCCGAGAATGATCTCGGCGCCGTCGGCGGCAACCTCTTCGGGCGTGACGCTCTTGACCGTTCCGTAGGTTCCGACGGGCATGAATGCAGGCGTCTTTACCGTTCCGCGGCGAAACGTCAGGAGCCCGGTGCGCGCGGCCCCGCTGCGCTTGAGGATATCGAACTTCATGTGTCCGCCCCGGGCGTTACGAACATCGAATCGCCGTAGCTGAAGAACCGGTATCCGGACTGCACCGCGTGGCCGTACGCGCTGAGTATGCGCTCGCGCCCGGCGAATGCCGCCACCAGCATGAGCAACGATGATCTGGGCAGATGGAAATTGGTAATCATCGCGTCCACGCTCCGGAATTCGTACCCGGGCAGGATAAAGAGGTCGGTTTCGCCCTGGAAGGGAGCGATCTCACCGCGGACCGACGCGCACTCCAGTGCACGCATGGCCGTCGTGCCGACCGCAATTACCCGGCCACCGGCGGCACGGGTGTCCCGGACGGCCTCGCAGCATGCCTCGCTCACCTGTACACGCTCCTTGTGCAGGCGATTCTCCTCGATGTGTTCGCGGCGCAGCGCCTGGAAAGTACCCGCACCGACATGCAGCGTGATCCATGCATGGCCGGCCCCGGCCTGCAGCGTTTCGTCGAGCATCTGCCGGTCAAAATGCAGCCCGGCGGTTGGCGCGGCGACGGCACCGGGGTCCTGCGCGTACACGGTCTGGTAACGCTCGGCATCATCGGGCTCGGCGTCTCTGCCGAGATAAGGCGGCAGCGGGATCTCGCCGATCGACTCCAGAATCGTCAATACCGGTTTGGGGAAATCCAGGATGAAGAACTCGTCGTCCCGGCCCGCGACACGAACCTCCTCACCATCGGCAAGCAGCAGCAGGCCGCCCTTCTTCGGTGACTTGCTCGCGCGGACCTGTGCCAGCGCTCGACATTCGCTTTCGACGCGCTCTATCAGTATCTCGGCACGGCCGCCGGTATCCTTGACCGCGGTGAGGCGCGCGGGGATCACGCGCGTGTCGTTGAACACCAGCAGGTCGCCCGGGCCGAGCAGTGCCGGCAAATCGGTAAACTGCCGATCGACGATCTGCGCACCGACCTCGAGCAAACGGCTCGCACGCCGCTCGGCCGCCGGATAGCGGGCAATCAGCTTGTCGGGCAGTGAGTAGTCGAAGTCGGAGATCTGCATGGGCGCGCATGGTATCAGAGGCATGCGCGCCCGAGCGTTCTCACGTTCGCGATCAGGTCCTCTGATCGGGGACCGGTGCGCGCTGCACGCGGATGTTCACGTTTGCGGGCTTTACCGGCAGAGGCGGGCGTGGCGCGAGCGGTACGAGCATGCTCGAACGATCGTCCGGCAACTCGATATTGATCGTCTGGCGGCGCTTGTCGCGCATGATCCCCAGTTCGAGTTTCTCACCGGCCTGGTACGAACTCAGAATTCGCATCGCGTGGCCCACCGACGTGGGTTCGCGGCCGTCGATACTCTCAATGACGTCACCGTCCCGCAGTTTGAGCGCTTCCGACTTCGGCGCGTTGACTACAAGCAGGCCCGCGTCGGTGCCGAAGTACCGCCCCAGCCCTTCATTGAGCTCGACAAGTTCCATGTCGCCCCAGCTGCTGCCGAAAAGCGGCGAGGCGAAACGATACTTGCGCACGACCTCGGGCGCTACGTGTACGGATGGCATTTCAAACTTGAAGTTCTCACCTTCGCCGATCCAGGCATAAGCATGCGCATCCATAATTCGGGGTTCGACCTCGACCTTGCCGACATTGCCGTCGCGAAGGTACTCCACCTCCAGTTTGTCACCCTCCTCGACACCTTTCATGGCGTCGAGCAGGCGTCTGTTTGCTTCGCTGCCATCTTCGGCACTCATCGATTCACTGTTCACCGCGGTAATCACGTCACCAGCACGCAGTCCGGCATCATCCGCCGCGCTGCCCGGTGAGACGCCGAGGATGTTTACGCCTTCGACGGGCCCTTTGCCTTCGTTGCCGCCGACAGTGACACCGAGCCTGGGCTTGCCCATCAGCCCCATGACCGATTTTTCGATTTCCAGCACCTGCGGCAGATTCTGCTGGCTCAGTTCGGCAATCCGGCGGGCAGCCTCCTCGAGCTGGCGTTCGGCATCACGCATTTGTCGCCTGGCTTCCTCTTTCTCGAGCTGAGCCTGCGCCTTGCGCTGCTCCGCCTCGCGCTGCGCTTCTTCGGTCTCCGGGGTTTGCGCAGCTGCCTGCCCGGCGAGCAGCAGGGCTGCCGCCACAGGTATCAAAATCTTCATCGTCTTCATCGAAACAGTTCTCCTGAAGCAGTCAAAATGCAGTTCGCTGCGCCTGCGCATAGCGCATGCCAACCAGCAACTTCATCAACCTGACGCGTTCGCGCCAGAAAATTTCCTCGTCTTCCGGACTGAGTTGGGATTCGGGATCGTTGAGCTGATAGTCGATCGCGGCAATGCGATCCTCGAGGTTCGCGATCGTCGCCGCCGTGCCGGCACGCATCACGCGCGGCTCGTCGGGCAGATCACGCAGGTCGCTCTCGAGTTCGCGCGATTCGGTCATCAACGTCTGCAGTGTGTTCAGTTGAATCGGTGAGCTGCTGCCAACGTTGTCCGGAGTCGTCGGATAGACAACGGGCTCCTGTTCGAACATTCCCGGCACCATGAGAACCGCCACCACTAGGGCCGCCGCCAGGCTGCCCCCGACATACCAGGTCGACCGGCGCCGTGCCGCGGGCCGGGTAATCAGCCCTTCGGCCTCCGCCTGCTCTCGGATCCGGTGCCATACGGCGCGCGGCGGCATCGTGTCCGGCAAACCGCTCAGTCCCTGACGCAACGCGTCGTGTTCGTCAGCAGTCAATGCGCAGATCATCTCTTCGTCCTTAACATCTTTCGTCATTCTCTAATAACTCCTCGCCGTGGCGCCTTGTCCTGCAAGGCCGTCCCCACTGGCATCGAGCATCGGCCGCAGCCGCTGATAAGCCCTGGAAAGCTGCGACTTGGAAAAGCTTTCTGTCTTGCCCATCGCTGCCGCGATCTCCTTGTGCGTAAATCCTTCGACATCGTGCAGCCACACGACCACGCGACTGACCGTCGGCAGGTTCGCGAGAGCCGCGTCGAGATCCAGTGCGTCATCCGGATGCCGCGAAACCCCGTGGCTGATCGCGTCGCCGGGCGTCATGTCGTCCCAGTCTTCGGCCAGTGACTGCCCGCGCGCCGTCCAGGCCGAGCGCAGGAACATCAGCGACTTTGTCACCGCGATACGCCGAATCCAGCTGCCGATCGCCGCCTCGCCGCGAAACTGCTTTATCGAGCGCATCACCTCGATATAGGTTTCCTGGACGAGGTCCTCCGCGTGTGCCGGTACCCGGGTAAAGCGCAGGCACAGCGAGTACACCGGTGATGCGAACGCCCGATACAGGATCTCGTGTGCCCGCGCGTCGCCACGCGCGGCCCGCTTGATGATCGCAGGATCGATCTGGATATCGGCAAACTTGCTCATGTCTCGAACCTTAGATGCCCGGCATTCCGGAATGGTCGCAGAACCGCGAAATATTCGTATACTGTGCGGCTTCCGGCCGGGGCTGCCCAGATTCTACCCCGGCCATGTATGCCGGGATGGCGGAACTGGTAGACGCGCCGGATTCAAAATCCGGTTCTGGAGACAGAGTGGGGGTTCGATTCCCCCTCCCGGCACCAAATCTTCGAAATTGCTATGAAATATTGCTCCACATGCGGCGCACGCGTCGCTCGCAGAATTCCGGCCGACGACAATCGCGAGCGCTGGGTCTGCGAACAATGCGACACCGTGCATTATCAGAATCCGCTGATCGTCGTCGGCTGCATCGCCGAACGGGACGGCAAGGTACTGCTGTGCAAACGCTCGATCCAGCCACGCTACGGCTACTGGACCGTGCCCGCGGGTTTCATGGAACTCGGCGAGACGCTTGCCGGCGGCGCGGCCCGCGAGACGCTCGAGGAAGCCTGCGCGACCGTCGAGATCGGCCATCTGTTTGCGTCGGTTGACGTCGTCGACGCCGGCCAGGTGCATTTTTTCTTTACCGGCAAGCTCGTGGGCGACTATGCCGCAGGGCATGAGAGTCTCGACGCCAGGTTGTTCTCTCAGGACGAGATTCCGTGGGACGAGATTGCCTTTCGCAGCGGCACCTTCGCATTAAAGAAATACTTCGAGGACCGCGGCGAGAATCGCGGTGTCCACATTCACGAGTTGCGCCGCATTCGCAGGTAGAAGCGCTTCCCCGTCGCAGGAGTGCTAGTGCAGGAGCGGCTCTCGAGCCGCGATACCCGTTTCGCGCTTCAAGAAGCGCTGCCGCCGGGCAACTATTCGCTGGCCGCTACCTTGGCGTCCGTGGCAGCCTTCTGCTCCAGCCGCAGCTTCAGCGCATCCGGTGGCAGATAGCCGGCGATCAGTTCGCCGTCATCGAGCACGATCGCGGGCGTACCCGACAGTCCAACTTCCTGGCCAAGTACGTAATGATCCTGCACGATCGACGCGTCGCAGCTTGCCGACTCGAACTCGCGATCAAGCTTCGCCATCGTCAGCGCCTGGCTGCGATCGGAAGCACACCAGACCGCTTCGGACGTGTTCCATGCAGCCGATGCCGGCCCGCCGCGCGGGTACAGCAAGTAGCGGACCTCGATGCCGTTGGCCATGTACTGCTCGATCTGGCTGTGCAGCCGCCGGCAATAGGTACAGTCGACATCCGTAAATATGGCTACCGAGTACTTGACCTCGTCCGGTGAAAACACGATGACCTCGTCGTCGGCAAGTCCCGACATGAGCTCGCGACGCGCGTCCGTGCGGCTTTCCTCGGACAGGTTGATCTTGGTATCGAGATCAATGAGGTCACCCTGCAGCAGGTAACGGCCGTCCTGCGAAATGTAGGCGACGAGCGATCCCTTCTGGATCATGTACCAGCCGTCGATGGGGCTCGACCTGACGTTCTGGGGGTCGATGCTTTCGAACAACCCTGCCAGCCGCTCGCGCTCCTCCGCCGGGACCTCGGCGGATCCTGCGGACCATGCGGGTGATACGGCAAGAAGCGACACCAGCAAAGCTGCGCATATCTTGAAAAACTGATTTGTCATAAAAATACTTCCATAGCTGCGAGCGGACCGGGCCTTCGCTCGGACACGTGTAAACGTTCGACAGGATTGCACGACGCCAGTTCCGGCGCGGCAAGTGTAGCAAACTGATTATCCGCGCGGGTGATGCTCGCCGTGCAGGTCCTTCAGGCGCTCCCGCGCGACATGCGTGTAGATCTGGGTCGTCGACAGGTCGCTGTGTCCAAGCAGCAACTGCACCACACGCAGGTCCGCACCGCGGTTCAGCAAGTGGGTTGCGAACGCATGGCGCAGGCTGTGCGGTGACAGCTTCTTGCGAATACTGGCCTTTTCGGCATAGCGCTTGATGATGTGCCAGAACGCCTGGCGCGTCATCCGATCGCCACGGCGGGTCGGGAACAGGTAGTCGGTCTGCCGCTCGAGCAGGATCTCCATGCGCGAACCCTCGATGAAGTCCTTGAGCCAGCGCTGTGATTCCTCGCCGAGCGGGATCAGGCGCTCACGATCGCCCTTGCCGACGATACGCAGTACGCCCTGGTTGAAATTGACCTGTGACTGCTTGAGGTTGATGAGCTCGGTGACACGCAATCCCGTCGCGTAAAGCAATTCGAGCATGGCCCGATCGCGATGGCCGAGGGGTTCGTCCGTGTTCGGGGCATTCAGCAATGAATCGACTTCTTCCTCGCTGAGCGACTTTGGCAGCGAGCGGCCGATTCGCGGCATCTCGATGTCGGCCGTCGGATCCTCGCTACGCATACCTTCACGCATGATGTAGCGGAAGAAGCGGCGGAAACTGGACAGCTGGCGTGCCGTCGAACGCGGTTTTGCGCCGCTCTCGACCCGGCCCGCGATGAAATCGAGCAGATCGGCTTTTTCGGCCTGGTCGATGGTCTTGCCGCCTTTGGCGAGTTCGCGGCACAGCGTCATCAGATCGGCTCGGTAGGCACCGAGCGTATTCTGCGACAGTCCGCGCTCCATCCAGATTGCATCAAGAAAACGATCGACGAGCTCCTCGGAGCCGGCGACGAGTTGAGCTTGTTCCTGGGTCAGTTCACTGCTAGCCATTTTGTCCATTGAGTCGTCCAGCAATCCATTGCCTAGTTGATGTCGCTACGCCTTTGCACGAATTACCAGCCAACATTCCGGCAGACCAGCTGGTAGCATACGCCGGGTCCAGATTCCGGCGTCGCTTCCCGGTCCGCCTGGCGCTTTCGATGGCGTATCGCCAAGCGACGGATTTTTCAAGGTTTTGAGTATGATAACGATGGCCGACGATCGGCGTGATCGGTTTCACAGATTCCGGAAGGCGTTAACATAAGTGATCTGCGTCACACTGTGCTGCGTGCGCTGGTTCCAGGCGGAGATTGACCCCTGAGACGCCTGCTGCATGCGCTGTTTGGACTGTACGCGATATTCGCGTTCTCATTGTGTGTACTGTTCTCACTTTTCGTCGCCGTGCTCGTTCCGGGGCTCGAGCGGCGTCGGCGGCTCGTCGCAGGAGCAGCTCGTGCCTCGTTTCTCCTCTCCGGCGTGCGGCCGGAGATCAATGGCCTGGAAAATCTGCCCGACCGCAGCTGTGTCGTCGTCGCCAATCATGCGAGTTACCTGGACGGCATACTTCTCAAAGGCTTTCTGCCGGCGCGGTTCTCTTTCGTGATCAAGGGTGAAATGCGCGACGTGCCCATCGCACACTTCCTTATGCGCCGCTCGGGGGCACGCTTCGTCGAGCGCTTCAAATCAACCGGGAGCGCCCGCGACGCCCGCCAGATCGTGAAAGCCGCGCGTGGCGGCGAATCGCTCGGCTTTTTCCCCGAAGGCACGTTTCTCGCCGAGCCCGGCGTAGGACGATTCCGCGCCGGCGCCTTCATGGCCGCTATCAAGGGCGATATGCCCGTGGTGCCAATCGCCATTTCCGGCACCCGTGAAATGCTGGGATCCGGTCGCGCGTTGCCGCGGCCGGCACCGATCCGGGTCGATATTTTACCGCCGATCTTGCCTGGCGACGCCGCCTACGGTGATCATCACGTCCTCGCGGAAAAGGCACGCCAGAACATACTCTCAGCGATCGACGAGCCGGATCTGCTTGCGACTTTAGACTAATTCGGTGCGATTATTGTTGCGCTGCACCAAAAATTGCACCAAAGTAGGGAGCCCCCGAAAAAAGAGCCCGGAGAAAACCAATGAGCACGGATCCTGTCGTCATCGTCGCCGCACGGCGCACACCTATCGGTGCCTTCCAGGGTGCCTTTTCTGACGTGAGCGCAACGGAACTGGGTGCAGCCGCCGTCGCAGCCGCCGTCGCCGACTCGGGCGTCGACCCTGCGGATGTTGGCCGCGTGCTGATGGGCTGCGTACTCCCTGCCGGGCTCGGCCAGGCGCCCGCCCGCCAGGCTGCCCTGGGCGCGGGCCTGCCGAAAGGCGTCCCCTGTGCCACGGTCAACAAGATGTGCGGATCCGGTATGGAAGCGCTGGTGCTCGGCCATGACCTCGTCGCATCGGGCAGCGCCGCGATCGCCGTCGCGGGCGGTCTCGAGTCCATGACCAATGCACCGTACCTGATGCCCAAGGCTCGCAAGGGCTACCGCATGGGCCACCAGGAGATTCTCGACCACATGTTCTACGACGGCCTGCAGGACATCTATGAAGGTCACATGATGGGGCATTACGCCGAGGCGACGTCGCAGGAATACGGCTTTACGCGCGAAGACCAGGATGCGTTTGCGATCGAATCCGTGACGCGCGCCACTCGCGCCGCCGCCGATGGCTCGTTCGATGCGGAGATCACGCCGGTGACGGTCAAGACGCGCAAGGGCGAACACACGGTGAGCGTGGACGAGGTACCGGGCACCGTGAGCATCGAGAGAATTCCGAAACTGCGACCTGCATTCGCCAAAGACGGCACGGTTACCGCGGCCAGTTCGTCGTCGATATCCGACGGTGCCGCGGCGCTCGTCATCATGCGCGCATCGGACGCGGAAAAACGCGGGCTCGAGCCGCTGGCTCGCATCGTCGGCCATTCGGCGTTCGCGCACGAGCCGGCCTGGTTTACGACCGCGCCGGTCCATGCTCTGAAGTCGCTGCAGGAAAGCCTGGGCTGGACTCCCGACGACGTCGATATTTACGAGATCAACGAAGCATTCGCATGCGTCACGATGGCGGCCATGAAAGACGTCGACATCGATGCCGCCAAGGTCAACGTCAACGGCGGTGCCTGTGCGCTGGGTCACCCCATCGGGGCGACAGGTGCTCGCATCACGACGACGTTGCTGCACGCGATGCGAGCGCGTAACCTGAAGCGCGGTATCGCAACGCAGTGCATCGGCGGTGGCGAAGCCACCGCGGTTGCCCTCGAGATCGACTAGGAGCAAACATGGATTTATCGACTGCCAGGGCCGTCGTTTCCGGCGGCGCCTCAGGGCTTGGCTATGCAACGGCGAAACGCATCATCGATGCGGGTGGCCACGTTGTACTGCTCGACGTCAACACCGAGCAGGGTGAAGCCAGCGCAACAACGCTCGGTGAGCGTGCGAAGTTCGTGCAAACCGACGTTTCCAGCGAAAAGGCAGTTCGCGCCGCGATGCAGGCCGCGAACGATTTCATGGGAGGCATCACGCTCGCCGTCAACTGCGCGGGCGTGGCAACGGCCGGCCGCACGCTCGGCCGCGAGGGCCCCTGGCCTGTCGAGAACTTCAGCCGGGTCATTCAGATCAACCTCATCGGCTCCTACAACGTCACCAAGGAAGCTGCCGCATTCATGCAGCAGAACGAGCCCGACGGACAGGGCGAACGCGGCGTCGTAATCAGCACGGCATCGATCGCGGCGTTCGAGGGCCAGATCGGCCAGGCGGCCTACTCCGCTTCCAAGGGCGGTGTCGTTGGCATGATGTTGCCGCTCGCGCGCGAGTTCGCGCAGTTCGGGATTCGCGTCAACACGATCGCGCCGGGCATCTTCAAGACGCCGATGATGGCCGGCATGCCGGACGAGGTACAGGAGTCGCTGGGCAAACAGGTGCCGTTCCCGCCACGCCTTGGCGCGCCCGAGGAATACGCGGACACGGTCGCGTTCATCTATGGCAATACGATGGTGAACGGCGAGACGATCCGCGTCGACGGCGCCATCCGGATGCAGCCCAAGTAGGAGCATTTCTGTCGCGCGGCCGTGCGGGGGTGGTCCTCTCCGTCATGGCTCGCTGCGCTGCACTTTACTTCCGTCGAGGAACACCCCCGCACGGCCGGGAACGTCCGCGAGCGCTCCGCCAGAGCGTCCCGCTGGCGAGCCGGAGCGTTTGTCGACCGAAGTAAAGCGGACCGAAGGGAGCCATGAGGGAGATAAATGCTCCGGCTCGCCAGCGACCACCGGGCAAGAATCGAATCACATCCCGGAGTAGTTCGGGCCCCCGCCGCCTTCGGGAACCATCCAGACGATGTTCTGGGTCGGGTCCTTGATGTCGCAGGTCTTGCAGTGAATGCAGTTGCTGGGGCTGACCTCGAACCGCGGCTGGCCGTCTTTTTCCACGATCTCGTAGACGCCCGCCGGGCAGTAACGCTGCGCCGGTTCGTCGTATTTCGGCAGGTTGTATTCCACCGGCACCGACTCGTCCCTGAGCTTCAGGTGCGACGGTTGGTCCTCTTCATGATTCGTGCTCGAGAGGAACACGGAGGAGAGCCGGTCGAAACTGATGACGCCATCCGGTTTCGGGTAGTCGATGGGTTTGGCCTTGGCCGCTTCGTCGAACTGCTCGTGGTCCGGATCCCTGTTGCGCCACGTGAACGGCATCTTGCCGAAAACGATGTTCTGGTCGATGAACGTGAATGCAGAGCCCCAGAACGTGCCCAGCTTGTGCAGACCGGGCCCGAAATTCCGCGCGCTGTGAAGTTCCTTGTGCACCCATGACGTCCGGACAGCGTCGCTGTAGGAATCCAGCACGCCGTGCCCCGCATCGCCGGACGCCAGTGCCTCGTGCACGCTCTCGGCCGCCAGCATGCCGGTCTTCATCGCCGTATGCGCGCCCTTGATCTTTATGCCATTCAGGAAACCGGCGCCACAGCCGACGAGCATGCCGCCCGGGAAGACGAGCTTGGGCAGCGACTGCAATCCGCCCTTGTTGACCGCGCGCGCGCCGTAGGCAACCCGGGTGCCACCCTCGAGGTATTGCCGGATGCGCGGATGATGCTTCCAGCGCTGGAATTCGTCGAAGGGCGCAAGATGGGGATTGCGGTAACTGAGCGCGATGATGAAGCCGAGATACACCTGGTTGCCGGATGCGTGATAGAGAAAGCCGCCGCCCTCGGTGTGGCTGTCGAGAGGCCAGCCCATAGAGTGCACCACGAGGCCTTCATCGTGCTTGTCAGGCTCGACCTCCCAGATTTCCTTGAATCCGATGCCGTAATGCTGCGGGTCGGCGTCGGCACGCAGATCGAACCTCTGCATCAACTCTTCGCTGAGATTACCGCGCACGCCTTCCGAAAATATCGTGTACTTGCCCAGCAGTTCATAGCCCGGCTGGTAGCTCGGCTTTTTTTCGCCGTCCTTGCCGACGCCGAGGTCGCTGGTGACTACACCCGTGACACGGCCATCATCGTCGTAAAGCACTTCCGCGGCTGCAAAACCGGGGAAGATGTTGACGCCCGCATTTTCCGCCTGCTCGCCCAGCCACTGGCACAGGCGGCCCAGGCTGATGATGTAATTGCCCTCGTTATGCATGGGCCGCGGCACGAACGCCCCGGGGACCCTGATGCCGCCCGATTCACTCGTCAGGTAATGAATGTCATCGCCCTTGACCGCCGTCGTCACGGGTGCGCCCCTGTCCCGCCAGTCGGGGTATAGCTCATCCAGGGCCGTGGGCTCGAACACGTTGCCCGACAGGATGTGTGCGCCGATCTCGGAACCCTTTTCGACCACCACGACCGACAGGCTGTCGTCGAGCTGCATAAGCCGGCATGCCGCGGCAAGGCCGGCCGGCCCGCCGCCGATGATAACGACGTCGAATTCCATGGACTCGCGTTCGATTGATTCAGTCATGATTGTCCGTTGTTCCTGATGTTGGCTGGCGGTCGCCGCCGACGGCGCGTCTGGCGACTGCGAATGACGCATTGTAACCTTGACGGTCACGTCCTCACAGAGACCGCGGGCCATCGCTTCATTGAATATTCGCGACGCTTACGAGCAGCACCTGTTGCAGCACGGTCACGTGCGTGATCCGTCTCAGGCGCGCATCGTCGAGCTGCTCGCCGATCTGCAGCAGCGCCTGCTGACGGCGCCGCCGCCAAAACGGGGGCTCGCGAAGCTCCTGTCGCGCGACCGGAATTCTGTTCCCGGGGTTACCGGCCTGTACCTCTGGGGCGGCGTAGGCCGGGGCAAGACTTTTCTGATGGACCTTTTCTTCGAGACGCTCGCGCTCGAATCGAAGCGACGCGTCCACTTTCATCGCATCATGAAAGACGTGCACGAGCGGCTCGGGGCACTGGGTGATATCGAGGATCCGCTGGCTGCGGTCGCCCGCGACATGGCCGCGGAGGCTCGTGTACTCTGCTTCGACGAGTTCTTCGTCAGCGATATTGGCGACGCGATGATACTGGGGCGCCTGCTGCACGGTCTTTTCGAGCGCGGCGTAACGCTGGTCGCCACCTCAAACACGCGCCCCGACGACCTGTACCGAGACGGCCTGCAGCGGCAACGCTTTATTCCGGCCATAGAAGCACTAAACCGACAGACGCGGGTCGTCGAGCTCACCGGCGACACGGATTACCGGCTGAAGCTCCTGCAGCAGGCGGGCACGTACCTTACGCCCGATGACGGTTCGGCGCAGACCAGGCTTCGCGAGTTTTTCCGGGAGTCCGCCTCGAGCCAGGTACGGGAGGACCACGAACTCGACATCAACGGCCGCAATCTGAGGACCCGCCGCTGCGCAAAGGGGATCGCGTGGTTCGATTTCCTCGAGTTGTGTGACGGGCCGCGCAGCCAGGCCGACTACATCGAAATCGCACGCTGGTACCCCACGATCATCGTCTCGGGCATCCCCGTGCTCGATGAACTGCGAGAGGACCAGGCGCGCCGGTTCATCGCCCTCGTTGACGAATTCTACGACCGCCGCGTCAAGCTCATCGTGTCCGCCGAACGGCCCACGGACGAGCTTTACGCGGGGAAACGCCTGCGTTTCGAGTTCGAAAGAACGGTCAGCCGGCTGGTTGAAATGCAGTCGCTCGAGTACCTGCACCTGCCACACCTTGCCTGACCGGGTTTATCGTGGCCTTCCGCAGTTGAATGGACACCGGCTTGTGGTTACTGTTCGAAAGGCAACATGCGGAATACAATGAGAACGACAATGACCGACGAGCTGATCCTCGAGGACTTCCTGCCCTACCGGCTGGCCGTGCTGTCGCATACCGTGAGCACCAAGATTGCGGGCGTTTACGACAAGCGCTTCGGCCTCACGATCCCGGAGTGGCGTGTGATCGCCATCCTCGGACGCTTCCCCGGGCTGTCCGCAGTCGAGGTGGCGGAGCGCACCATGCTCGACAAGGTGGCGGTGAGCCGCGCCGTGACCAAGCTCATCAAGAACGGTCGGCTGGATCGCGAATTCGCGGACGCGGACCGGCGCCGTTCCATTCTCAACCTGTCGGAGGAAGGCAAGCGCGTCCACGACGAAGTCGCACCGCTCGCATTGCAGTTCGAGAGCGACCTGCTGCACGGTCTCAGCGACGAAGATATCGAGGTATTCAACGTGGTGATGGAGCGCCTGCTCGCCAAGGCCCGGCTCCTCGGCACGCCCTGAAAATTCCGTTGCTCCAATTTAGTGCGTAGAATGGCGCCGCCCGATAACGACAAGCGTTCGCGCTGCCATCGGCAGCCGGAGAGTCAAGAGTGACACGAACCGAATATCGCCGGGGAAGCGACGTCAGGGAAAGAATCATTGACGCCATCGTGGCTTCCAGGGTGCAGTCCGGCATCCTCAAGGACCGGCAGCAAATCAAGCACTTCCTTCGCGAGTACTTTGCCCACGTGCCCTACGAGGACCTGCAGGGCCGGGTCGAGAAGATCATGGCGCGCGCGGCGCTGGATCATCTGGAATTCGGCGCAACGAGAAAGAAAGGGCAGCCCCTCGTGCGATTCTTCAATCCGACGGTGGAGAGTCACGGTTACGAATCGGCATTTTCCTTCATCGAGATGGTGAATGACGACATGCCGTTTCTTGTCGACTCGGTATTTGCGGCGATCATCCGCCAGGGGCTGGCTGTCCATATCACCGTGCATCCGATCATCCGTATCGTTCGCAACAGGCGCGGCAAGGTCGAGAGAATTGCACAACCGGGCGAAAAAGCGGGCAAGCTCGAGTCTCTCATTCGATTCGCGATCGACAAGGAAACGGATGCGCAGCAAATCAAGCTGCTGAAACAGGAAATTCTCAAAGTCCTGTCCGACGTACGCGTCGCGGTCCGTGACTGGTCGAAGATGCGCGAGAAAATGCGCGAGGCGCGCGAATTGCTGGAGTTCGGGCCGTCGGGGGTCGATGAGGACCTGCGCGAGGAGAGCAAGGAGCTCCTCGAGTGGATGGTCGATGAACATTTCACGTTTCTCGGCTATCGCGAGTACAAGCTCTCCTACCGCAAGGACAAGATATTCCTGCGTCCTGTCGGGGGCAGCGGCCTCGGCCTGCTATCCCACGACGAGCGGGGTCAAAACAAGACCGTCGAGCTGACGAGCGAAATGCAGCGCCTCGCACGCTCCAGGGACTGGCTGATCCTGACCAAGGCGAATTCCCGGTCCACCGTGCATCGGCACGCGTACCTCGACTACGTCGGCATCAAGGAATTCGACAAGTCGGGAAAGGCGAGCGGCGAGCGGCGCTTCATCGGCCTGTTTACTTCGGCTGCTTACAGCGAAAGCCCGCGAAATATTCCGTTGCTGCGCCACAAGGTCAAGAAGGTCATCGAACGTTCCCACGTGCAAGCGACGGGACATCGGGGTAAGGCTTTATTGCACATTCTCGATACCTTCCCTCGTGACGAACTTTTCCAGAGCTCCATTCCCGACCTGTCCCGCACGGCCATGGGCATCCTCAACCTGCAGGATCGGCAGCGCGTGCGTTTCTTCCTGCGGCGCGACACGTTCAGGCGATTCTTCTCCTGCATCGTCTTCGTGCCTCGTGAACGCTATACGACGGCCGTCCGCCGGCGTATCGAGGAGGTCCTGAAGGAGGCTTTCGACGGTACGTCCGTCGATTCCAGCGTGGAGATTTCGGACTCGCCCCTCGCCCGCGTGCATACGATCGTTCGGACGCCGCCGCGCGAACGTCCGCGAATCAGCATCCAGGACATCGAGACAAAGCTCGCGGAAGTCGTCGTCAGCTGGTCGGACAGGCTGCGGGCCGAAATGCTCGATGCCTTTGGTGACGACGAAGGTCACAAGCTATTCAGGATCTACGGCAACGTATTCCCGGCTGGCTACCAGGCCGAGACCGATCCGAAAGACGCTTGCAGCGACATCAGTTCGATCGACAAGATGCCGATGGCGGGAGTCAGCCGTGCCGTGGAACTCTACAAGCCCTCGGACGCCGCGCCCGGTTTCCTGCATTTCATAATCTTCAGCGCCGAGGAACCGTTGGCGCTTTCAGAAGCATTACCGATCCTCGAAGGCATGGGCCTCGAAGTCCACACCGAACACCCGTACGAACTCACGTTGCAGGACGACAGGCAGTTCTGGATCCAGGTATTCAACCTCCGCCGCGAAAGTGGTTCGGACGTCGACGTCGAGGCGGCATCTGAGCGATTCGAAGATTGCTTCATGCAGGTACTCACCGGTAATGCCGAAAACGACGGGCTGAACCGCCTCATACTCAGCGCGGAACTCGACTGGCGCCAGACGGCGTTGTTCCGTTGTTACGCCAAGTACCTGCAGCAGCTCGGCCTGCCCTTCTCCCAGGACTACATGGAGGACGTCCTCGTTGCGCATGCCAGGCTGGTCGGCTTGTTGACCGAACAATTCAGGGCGATGTTCGACCCGGGTCTGAGCAAGGCGCAGAGAACCAGGCATTTGAATGCGGCAAGTCCTGCGATCCGCCGCGAGGTCAGCAAAGCGAAGAATGTCGATGAAGACCGAATTCTCAATGCATTCGCCGGCGCCTTCAACGCGACGCTGAGAACCAACTACTACCTGCCCGGCGACTTCCACGGGCACCGCGACTGCATCTCCGTGAAACTGGACCCGTCGCGCCTTCCCGAAGTGCCGCTGCCACGGCCGAAATACGAAATCTTCGTGTATTCGCCGGAAGTCGAGGGCGTTCACCTCCGCGGTGGCGATATTGCCCGCGGCGGGCTGCGCTGGTCAGACAGGCGCGAGGATTTCCGAACGGAGGTCCTGGGACTGATGAAGGCCCAGGTCGTGAAGAACACGGTCATCGTACCGACCGGCGCAAAAGGCGGCTTCTTCTGCAAGCGCATGCCCGAAGGCGATCGCGACGTCGTCATGAAGAAGGGTATCGCCTGCTACCGGACATTTATCGGCGGTTTGCTCGACATCACGGACAATGTCGTTGACGGCAAGGTCGTCACACCTGAGGGCGTGATCCGTCACGACGGCGACGATCCGTATCTCGTTGTCGCCGCCGACAAAGGCACGGCAACCTTTTCGGACATCGCGAACGAGATATCACAGAGCTACGATTTCTGGCTTGACGACGCGTTCGCGTCAGGCGGCTCTGCCGGCTACGACCACAAGAAAATGGGCATCACGGCGCGCGGCACCTGGGAAGCCGTCAAGCGCCACTTCCGTGAGCAGGGCTTCAATACGCAGACAGACCCTTTCACCGTGATCGGCATCGGCGATATGAGCGGTGACGTGTTCGGCAACGGCATGCTCTTGTCGCGCAAGATCAAGCTCGCCGCCGCATTCAATCACCAGCACATTTTCCTCGATCCTGATCCGGATATGGCGGCCAGCTTCAAGGAACGCCAGCGGCTGTTCAGGCTGCCGCGCTCCGGCTGGCCGGATTACAACGACAAGATCATTTCGAAGGGCGGCGGCGTTTTCTCCCGGCGGGCGAAAACCATTCGCATCAGCAAAGAAGCGCGGGCAATGCTCGACACGGAAAAAACGTCGATGCAGCCCGACCAATTGATACGCGCAATACTCAGGATGCCCGCCGACCTGCTGTGGAACGGCGGCATAGGCACCTATGTAAAAGCCAGCACGGAAAGTCATGCCGATGTCGGCGACCGCAGCAGCGACAACGTACGCGTCAATGCCAACGAGCTGCGCTGCAAGGTCGTCGGTGAAGGCGGCAATCTCGGGCTCACACAGCGAGCGCGCATCGAATTCAGCCTGAACGGCGGTCGCGTCAACACCGACTTCATCGACAACTCCGCGGGTGTCGACAGTTCGGACCGCGAGGTAAACATCAAGATCCTGTTGGGCGATGTAGCCAAGCAAAAGGGCATGTCGCGCGACAAGCGCAATCAGCTGCTTGCCTCGATGACCGATGATGTCGCGGACTACGTGTTGCGCAGCAACTACATGCAGACCCAGGCGCTCAGCATGAGCGAACTAAGGTCACTCGAGCGCATCGACGAGATCGGGCGAGTCATAGCCGGCCTCGAGCGGAACGGCCTGCTCGATCGCGATCTCGAGTACCTTCCCGACGACGTGGAGATCGAGGAGCGCAAGGCGCGCAAGCAAGGCATGACGCGACCCGAACTCGCCGTCGTGCTGAGCTACGCCAAGATCGACGTCTATAACGCGCTGACCTCGCATAAGGAGACGCTCGAGGACTTCCTCAAAACGCACCCGATGCGTTACTTCCCGGAAGTCCTCAGGCGGCGCTACACGGAGTTCATCCCGACGCACCGTCTGAGCCCGCAGATCCTCGCGACGCTCATTGCGAACGACATCGTCAACCGCATGGGACCGGCATTCGTGAAGCGCGTGCAGCTCGATACCGGGGCGGACGTGGTGACGATTGCGCGCGCCTACACGGTCGCGCGCCAGATCGTCCGGGCGGGCGCGCTCAATCGAACGATCGAGGAGCTGGACAACGTGATCCCGGCGTCGGCGCAGATGTCCATGCTGTTCGAGCTCTCCCGCACTCAGCGCCACGCGACCTACTGGATCATCGAGCACTACGGGGATTACGTAGACATCGATGGCCTGGTCGACCGGCTCAAGGGCGGCATGGCGATCGTCTACGGACGGACGGGCGGCGTCATGTCGGCGGCAGCCCGGGAGCGTCATGCAATCGCAATGAAGAGCTACATCGAGATGGGCGTGCCGGACAAGCTGGCCGACAAGATGGCCGCGCTGTTGCTGACCCGTGCGGGACTCGACATTACCGATCTCGCAGCCACCTACAAGCGGGACGTCATGGAAGCCGCCCGCGTCTACTCGTTGTTCAATGACAGGTTGGGGATCTTCGTCCTGCATGCCGGTGCGGAGGACGTCAAGGTCAAGGGCCGCTGGCAGGCGATGGCACGCAGCAACCTGCGCGACGAGTTCTTCCAGATCCGCCGAGACATGGCGGCGGATATACTGAAGAAACGCAGCAAGAAGAACATCGAGCAGCTCGTCGACGAGTGGTTGCAGCAGCGCAGCACGAGGGTGGAGCGCTTCGTCGGTATGCTCGACGAGATGAAACTGCGCGGAACGTTCGACATTGCGACGCTGTCGGTTGCGGCCAAGGAGCTGCGCGAGTTCGTTGCCAACTAGGAACAACCTCACGCTTCGACAGATCGAATTGCAAACGGAGACGACATGGCTGGCAAGCTGATTCTCTGCCGTCACGGCCAGAGCGACTGGAACCTGAAGAACCTGTTCACGGGCTGGAAGGATGTGGACCTGACCGAGCAAGGCATCGAAGAAGCGAAGGAGGCCGGGCGCACCGTGGCCGCGCTCGACTACGATATCGATATCGCTTACACGTCGGTGCTGAAGCGCGCGATCCGCACGCTCTGGCTGATGCTCGACGAGATGGACCGGGTGTGGATCCCGGTGGTGCGCGACTGGCGCCTGAACGAGCGCCATTACGGGGCGCTGCAGGGGCTAAACAAAGCGGAGACCGCGGCGAAGTACGGCGACGAGCAGGTGCACATATGGCGGCGCAGCTATGACATTCCGCCGCCCGAACTCGACGCCGACGACGACCGGCATCCGTCGCACGACCCTCGTTATGCCGGTATCGAAAACCTGCCCGGCAGCGAGTCGCTCGCGCTGACTCTGGATCGCGTGCGCCCGTGTTGGGTCGAGAACATTACGCCGCAACTGCGCGCTGGCCGCAACGTCCTCATCGCTGCGCACGGCAACAGTCTGCGCGCGCTCGTGAAGATGCTCGACGACATCTCAGACGAAGAAATAACGGGCTTCAATATCCCCACCGGAGTCCCGATAGCCTACGATCTCGACGACGACCTGAAGCCACGGTCGCGGGAATTTCTCGGTGACCCCGAAGCCGTTGCGAAGGCGGCTGCGGCCGTCGCGGCGCAGGGCAAGGCGAAGGGCTGAGCCAGCCGGCCGGGACCGTTCAGACCTGCAGCCGCGGATCGGAGCGCGGCGGCGATGCGTCCGTATCGACGACCCGGATGAGCCCCTCCTGCGCTGTCGACGCAACCAGTATGCCGCCTTCGGTGAACAGCTGCCCCCGTGAATACCCGCGCGCACCCGCCGCGTTGGGGCTTTCGATCGAGTAAAGCAACCATCGGTCCACGCGACACCTGCGATGGAACCATAACCCGTGGTCGAGGCTCGCCATGATCACCCTGCCGGAAACAAAATTCAGCCCGTGCGGTAACACGCTTGCGCCCAGCAATTCGTAGTCGGACACGTAGGCAAGCAGGTTCTGATGCAGGGCCGGATCGTCGGGAAGCGCATCGACGGCGCGAATCCAGCAGTGCTTGACCGGCGGCAGGTTTACCGGCTCCGTGAAGCTGATACGTTCGACCGGCCGGAACTCGAACGGCCGCTGCGCTGTCAGGAAGCGCCGCATCTTCATCGGCACTTTCTCGAGCTTCTCCGCGGGTACGTCAAACAGGTCCTTGAGGCCGTCCGGTCCCGGTACGTCGGGCATGTCGGCCTGATGCTCCAGGCCTTCCTCGGGGTCCTGGAAAGACGCGGCCAGGTTGAAGATCGGTCGCCCGTGCTGAATGGCGACAACGCGGCGGTTCGAGAAGCTGCCGCCGTCGCGGGCGCGATCGACTTCGTAGATGATGGGCTTCGTCATATCGCCGCGGCGCAGGAAATACGCGTGCAGGGAATGTGCGACCCTGTCTTCGACGGTGTGCTGGGCAGCGGACAGCGCCTGGCCCAGCACCTGCCCCCCGAAAACCTGCGCGCTGCCTATGTCGCGGCTGTCGCCGCGGAAGATATTATCCTCGATGCGCTCGAGTTCGAGGAGCGCGATCAGGTCTTCGAGTACAGGGTGCATTGCAAAGCTGTCGCGCCCGCCTAATCGTCGACACGGCCGCCGTCGACGGCCACGCCCGTACCGCTTACGAATACGGCATCGTCGCTCGCGAGGAACAATACGACCTTCGCGACATCGACCGGCTCGCCGAGCCGTTTTGCGGCAGAACTCGAAATACAGTAATCACGGAGTGTCTTGTCTTTGCGAAACACCTCGCGGCTGTCGGGAGTCATGATCGCCCCGGGCTGAACATGGTTCGCCGTGATCCCGAAGCTCCCGATCTCGGCCGCCAGCGCGCGTGAGATTGCAGCGAGGTCCTGCTCTGCCCTTTTGCTCTGCTCCCTCGCATTGGCGGCGAACACGCTGCGCAGAAAACCCATGTTGATGATGCGCCCCGCGGGACTTTTCTTTAGGTACGGCAGCGCCGATCGGCACATTGCCATAATGAGTTCTGCACGCTTGCGCAGCAGTTCGTCCAGCCCCGCTCCGTCCTCGCCGATCGGCACGTCCGGTTTCAGCGGGAACTCGTTGACCAGGATATCCAGAGTGCCGAGCTTTTCGGCCGCGTCCTCTACCAGCGCCGGGATGCTGCCCGGTTCGTTGAGTTCCGCCGGGTAACCCTGTATGCCTCGGACCGACGCGAAATGCTGGTCGACGCCGCTATTCGGCGTGTCGACAGCGAGAACTTCCGCGCCGTGCTTGATGAGCGTCCTCGCGGCGGCCTCGCCAATGCCCCCCGCGGCACTCGTCACCACGGCCTTCATTCCGTATAGCCGCAATGCTTCGGCCATGTTTACTCCTTGCCCAGTCGAAAAAGCCTGAGCGCAGCGAACAGCGCTCAGCCAGGGAGCCGATACTCAGCGAATTGCTTGCGCAATTCAATCTTCTTGACCTTGCCCGTGGCGGTGTGGGGCAACTCGTCGACGAAAACGACGTCGCTCGGCACCCACCAGGTTGCAACCTTGCCGTCAAAATACGCCAGCATCTCTTCCTTGCTGACGTCTTCGCCCTCTGACCTGACTACGACCAGCAGCGGGCGCTCGGTCCATTTCGGGTGCGCCACGCCGATCACGGCCGCTTCGGCCACCGCCGGATGGCCCATTGCGGTATTCTCCAGTTCGATCGAGCTTATCCACTCACCACCGGACTTGATGACGTCCTTGGTCCGGTCGGTAATCGCCACATAGCCCTGCGGATCGATGGTTGCGACATCCCCTGTCTCGAACCAGCCATCGTCGGTATGCGTGCCGCCGCTGCCCTCGAGCTTGAAGTAGTCGCTGCACACCCAGGGCCCTCGAACCTGCAGTGCGCCGAACGCTTCCCCGTCCCACGGCAGCTCGCCACCATTGTCGTCGACGATACGCAACTCACAGCCGAAGATGCCGCGCCCTGCCTTCGTCGCGAGGTCCAGCTGCTCGTCTTTCGACAGATCCTCGAGTCCTGCCTTGATGGTATTAACGGTACCGATCGGGCTCGTCTCCGTCATACCCCAGCCCTGGCGCAGTTCTACACCGTGCTTGTCCCGAAACACCTCGATCATCGCGCGGGGCACCGCGGCGCCTCCGACGAGCGACTGCTCGAGCTTTTCCAGCCGCTTGCCGGTCTTTTCGGTGTATTGCAGCAGCGACAGCCAGACGGTCGGAACGCCGAACGCCTTGGTCACGTCTTCACTCTCGATGAGCTCATAGAGCGCTTCGCCGTCGCCCATTTTGGGACCCGGCAGGACGAGCTTTGTCCCCGCCATCAGCGCCGAGTAAGGGACGCCCCAGGCGTTGACGTGGAAGAAAGGCACGACAGGCATCGCGACGTCACGGCTCGATACACCGGCCACGTCGATCGACAGTGTCGCGTAGGCATGCAGGATCGTGGAGCGATGGTCGTAGAGAACTCCCTTGGGATTACCGGTGGTGCCCGACGTGTAGCAAAGCGCAGAGGCAGAGCGCTCATCGAGTTCCGGCCAGTCGAATTCCGACGACTCCGCGGCCAGCAATGTCTCGTAACACATGACATTGGGTAACGAGGTCTCCGGCATATGGGCCTCGTCGGTCAGGATGATGAAGCCCTCGACATTGGGGATCTTGTCGGCGACCGCCTCCAGCAGGGGCACGAACATCACGTCGACGCAGATGAAACGGTCCTCGGCATGGTTGATGATGAACACGATCTGCTCCGGGAACAGCCTGGGATTGATCGTGTGGCACACGTATCCGCTGCCGCTAACGCCGTAGTAAATCTCCAGGTGCCGGTAATCGTTCCAGGCGAGCGAGGCGACGCGATCACCTTGCTTTACGCCGAGACGTTCAAGCGCATTCGCGAGTTTCTTTGCCCTCCCGATCGCCTCACGAAACGTGTAGCGGTGCCTCGGGTTATCCGCTGTGACCGAGACAATCTCGCGATCGCCATGGAACTTTTCGGCATGCTGCGCAATCGAGGAGATCAGCAGCTGGGTGTCCATCATCAGACCTTTCATGACGGTATATCCTTGTTGTTATGCAGTCTTCGGCAGCCATGGTAACAGCCGTTACGTGCTATGCTAACCGGCGCCGTGTTGCCGTCAGGTTAACACCAAAAGCTACTGATTTTGAAGAACAAATCGAACCCCACCGGAAAACAACCGGGCCCGTCATCGAGAATGAACAAAACCACACTGAAGGTCGGTATCGCCCAGATCGCTCCCGTCTGGCTGGACCGCGACGCCACCGTGACCAGGGTTATCGAATGGATGCGCAAAGCGGCGTCGCAGGGATGCGAGCTGGTCGTGTTCGGCGAGGCCCTGATACCGGGTTATCCGTTCTGGGTGGAACGTACGGACGGGGCACGATTCGAATCAGACCTGCAAAAAGAACTTTACCGCCACTACGTGGAACAGTCGGTCTGCATCGAGGCCGGTGACCTCGACGCTATCCGCGAGGTCGCCAAGAATAACTCGCTTGCCGTTTATGTTGGCGTCATGGAACGTGCCCCTGACCGCGGCGGTCACAGCCTGTATGCGAGCATGGTCTACATCGACGCTGGTGGCGAGATTGGCTCCGTGCACCGCAAATTGATGCCGACTTACGAAGAGCGCCTGGTCTGGGCGATTGGCGACGGACACGGTCTGCGCGTGCACAAGCTTGGCCCGTTCGCCGCCGGCGGCCTGAATTGCTGGGAAAACTGGCTGCCGCTGGCTCGCGCGGCCCTCTATGCCCAGGGCGAAGACCTGCACGTCGCAATCTGGCCCGGCAATCAGCGCAATACCGAAGACATCACGCGCTTCATTGCGCGCGAGGGCCGCTGCTTCGTGGTCTCGGTTGCTGGTCTGATGCGCAGGTCCGACATCCCGGACTCGCTGCCCCGGGCGGAGCTGCTGCGCGAGACGGCCGACGAGGTCATGGCAGATGGTGGCTCCTGCATTGCGACGCCAACCGGCGAATGGTTGCTCGCGCCGCACACGGGCGAGGAATCGTTGCGCGTAGCGGAACTCGACCACCGAATCGTGCTCGAAGAGAGGCAGAGTCTCGACGTCGCAGGCCATTATTCGCGACCCGATGTCACGCAGCTTCTTGTCGATCGGCGGCGCCAGTCGACCGCCGAATTCTCGGACTAGTTTATGAAATTCCTGTCACTACTCGCTTGCAGCCTCTTGCTCATCGCATTTGCTGCCGCAGCCGAGCTGCCCGCTGGCTACTGGCCGTTGGAACGGACGCAGCCGATACTCGATGCCAGGCTCAAGGTCACGCTGGACCCGGATCTCGGGCATCTCTCTCCCGCCGAGTCGCAGGCGTTGGGCGAATTGCTCGAAGCCGGCCAGATCATGCACGCGCTTTACGAGCAGCAACTTCACGCCGAGGCGTTAACAGCGAAACAAGGCGTCGAGGACCTGCACGCATCGGCAACGGCGCCGGATGCGACGCGAAACCTGCTCGACCTCTATTACCTGTTCAAGGGACCGGTCGCGACGACGCTCGACAACGAACGGCTGCCTTTCCTGCCGGTCGATGCCCCGAATCTCGGAAAGAACGTTTACCCCGGCGGCCTCACGCGCCAGGAGATCGATGCCTTTCTCGAAGCGAACCCTGCCGCCCGCGATTCGCTGCTCGCCGTGCGCAGCGTGCTCAGGCGGGCCAGCGCGGAAAACATCGCCGGCGATCTCGTTCGCCTTGACGAACATCCCGCGATCGAGGCACTGCACCCCGGGTTGCGAGAGCGACTCGAGGCGCTCACGGAAAACCCTGCCTGGATGTATGCCGTCCCGTATGCGCTTGCCTACGCGCCGCAGCTCACCGAGGCACGACAACACCTGGAACGGGCGGCAAGCGCCATCGACGATGAAGCGCCCGACTTTGCGGCGTATCTTCGCAACCGCGGCCGCGATCTCCTCTCCGGCGACTACGAGTCCGGTGATGCATCGTGGGTAACCGGCCGATTCGGCAAGCTGAACCTGCAGTTCGGAAGCTACGAGACCTATGACGATTCCCTGCTCGGCATCAAGGCCTTCTACAGCGCCAGCCTGCTGGCACGCGACGAGGCGAAGAGCCGCGCGCTGGCCGCCGCGATGACCGAATTGCAGTCGATCGAGGACGCCCTGCCCTACGAGCACCAGAAGCGGGTGCGGTCGGACATCCCCGTCGGCGTCTACAACGTCGTCGCTGATTTCGGCCAGGCACGTGGCGCAAACACCGCGACGATCCTGCCGAACGATGCGAATCACGCCCGCAAGTACGGCCGCATAGTGATGATTCGCAACAACATACTGGCGAACCCGGCGATTTTCGAAAACAGCAAGCAGCGTTTCGACGCGGTCGTAGCGCCGGCGTTTCGCGATCACCTGACGATCGACGGCGGCTTCAATCGCACGCTCTGGCACGAGATCGGCCACTACCTGGGCGCGAGTATGACCGCCGACGGCCGCAGCCTGGGCGAGGCACTCGCCGATTACGCGGATCTCGTCGAGGAAATGAAATCCGACCTGGTGTCGCTGCACGCCGCACCGACCTTGCTCGACATCGGCTACTACGACGAACAGGGCCTGCGCGCCCACTATGCCGACGGTATCCGCCGTACGCTGCAGGTCGTAAGACCAAGACCCGAACAGCCTTACCAGAACATGCAGCTGATGCAGTTCAACTACTTCATGGAACACGGACTGATCGAACCGCGGGGCGAAGGGGCGCTGCTCGCCATTAACTACGAGCGCTACCACGAGGTCGTGAGCGAACTGCTTGGCGAGGTGCTGCACCTGCAGTACGCGGGCGATTACGATAGGGCGAAGGCGTTCGTCGAACGATGGAACTACTGGGACGATCGCGTTCATGGCCGGCTCGCCGAGCTCATTCAGGAGCAGGCACGCTACCGCGGTACAATGGTGCGCTACGCAATTCTCGAAAAGTGACGACGGAGGCTCGTTGCCATGATGTCACGCTATAACAATATCCTGGAGACCGTGGGCGGGACGCCGATCGTGAGACTGAACCGTATCGCGCCCGAACACGTCAACCTGTACGTGAAGATCGAGTCCTTCAATCCGATGGGCTCGGTCAAGGATCGCCTTGCGCTGAGCGTCATCGAAGACGCCGAACAGAGTGGAACGCTCAGCCCCGGACAGACCGTCATCGAGGCGACCAGCGGCAATACGGGCATCGGTCTTGCGATGGTCTGCGCCTGCAAGGGCTATCCGCTCGTCGTAACAATGGCCGAGAGTTTCAGCGTTGAGCGGCGCAAGCTGATGCGCTTCCTGGGCGCCCGGGTCGTGCTGACTCCCGCCGCGCTCAAGGGCAGCGGAATGCTGGCCAAGGCGGTCGAACTGGCCGAGGAACACGGCTGGTTCCTGGTGCGCCAGTTCGAAAATGAGGCAAATGCAAACGCCCATTCGCGCACGACGGCACCCGAAATCCTCGAAGCATTCTCCGACAGGAAACTCGACTACTGGGTTACCGGTTACGGCACGGGCGGTACGCTCAAGGGCGTGTCGCGGGTGTTGCGGGAGGCAAGCCCGGACACGCGGGTCATCGTCTGCGAGCCGGACAATTCGCCCATCCTGGGCAGCGGCATACCGCAGGAACGCCTGGACGATGGCGCGCCGAAAGACAGCCACCCGCTGTTCCGCCCGCACCTGATGCAGGGCTGGACGCCGGACTTCATACCGAAGCTGACCGAAGATGCCGTCGACGCAAAATACATCGATGAAATTCTGCCGATCAGCGGCGACGACGCCATGAGGTTGTCGCGATCGCTGGCGACGGAAGAGGGGATATTCGTGGGTGTTTCGGGCGGCGCGACCCTGGCGGGCGCCATTGCCGTCGCGGAAAAAGCGGAGCGCGGCACAAACATTCTCTGCATGCTCCCCGACACGGGCGAGCGCTACCTGAGCACGCCGTTGTTCGAGGACATCCCGGCGGACATGACCGCTAAAGAGCAGGAGATCTCACGCTCGACGCCGAACTACCGTTTCGACACGCCGCCGCCCGCGCCACCTGCCGAGGCGGAAGAGGACGACGAGGCCGGGGCACCGGTGGATGCGCTGGCGTTCCTCGACGAGGCGATTCACGATCCGAACAACCCGGTCGTGTTATTTGCGCTGGAGTGGTGCGAATTCTGCTGGTCGGTACGCAAGATGTTTGCGGAGTACGAAATCCCGTACCGCTCCATCGACCTCGACTCCGTCGAATACCAGCAGGACAACAAGGGAGGCAACGTCCGGGCCGCGCTTCTGGAGCGCACCGGCCTCAAGACCATTCCGCAAATTTACATGGGCGGCGAGCACGTCGGAGGCGCGACCGAGCTGTTCGATGCCTGCAAGGATGGCACTATGGCCAGGCTGCTGGATCAGTCGAACGTTTCGTGGAACACGGCGGTAGACAGGGACCCTTACGCCTTCCTTCCGGGCTGGCTGCACGCACGCTGACCGGGACTGGCGGGAGCGGCCTACTCGCCGAAGAAGTACATCCCGAGCGTCTCGGCAACGCAGGCAGGCTTGCGCTCGTTTTCCACTTCGATGCGCGTCTCTGATGTCAGCAGCAACGCGCCCGCCCGCCGGCGAGCCTGCAGCACGGTCGCTCGTGCGCGCACGCGGTCGCCGGCCTGCACAGGCGTGTAGAAGCGGACCTTGTTGACGCCGAAGTTGATCGCCCGGGCAAGGTTCTCGATCTCGACGAAATTAACGGTGAGCACAGGGATCAGTGCCAGGGTGAGATAGCCGTGGGCGATGGTCTTACCCCCAGGCATTTCCGCTGCCGCACGCTCGGTGTCAACGTGAATCCACTGGTAGTCCCCGGTTGCTTCGGCGAACTGGTCGATCCGGTTCTGATCAATGATCACCCAGTCGGACAAACCGACCTCGACACCTTCCAGTGACTTTGCATCTTCGATGGAACTGATGACGTGCAATTGACCTTCCCTGCTGGTCCGACCGCGTAAGGAATACACATTAGCCCCCGCTGTCGCAAGTTTTCTGCCAGGATTCTTGTGGCATGCGGGGTGCGCCACTTTACAATGCGTGACTCCGACAACGGAATCATCGATGCAGGAAACAGTACCAACAAAGGAAGACCGGGTCGTCTTTGCCGCCGTTCTGGCGGCAGGCAGATCGCATCGATTCGGGCGCAGCAAGCAGCTCGAGAACTTCGAGGGCAAACCTCTCGTGCGCCGCGCCGCCGACCTGGCCCACGAGGTCTGCGGCGATCGCAGCGTTCTCGTTGCCGGCCACGAAAGCGCTGCTGTCGCAGCGGCGGCAGGCAGAGCCCCCCGTTACCTGATCGTCAACGACCGTTATGCCGACGGCATCGGCGGCTCGATCGCGCTCACCGCGAAAATCCTGTCACACGCTGCCGATGCGGTGCTGTTTCTGTTCGCCGACCAGCCGCTGATCACGGCGCATCATCTGCAGGCACTGATTGATACCTGGAGCGGCGCCGACGACGAAATCATGGCAACCGCATTCGCGGGGACTACGGGACCCCCGGTGTTGTTCCCGCGTGGCGCATTCGAAGCGCTCGGAGAACTATCGGGAGACGAGGGGGCGAAAAGCGTGCTCCGGGATCCTCGGTTCGACGTCAGAACAGTCCCTTTCGAGGACGCGGCGGTCGACATCGACACACCTACTGACCTGGAGAAACTCGCTGACTAGCGTGGTATGGCTTCGGCATGATTTTTTTGCGCGAAGTAAAGCGCAGCAAGCGAAGCGCAGCGAGCCATGAGGGAGAGGAATACGCCGCCGCGTCGGACAGCCCGGTTGACGCTCAACCCCCGTGTGCGTGCTCGGCGCAGCGCTCGCAGTTGACCCACCCGGAATCGCCGTTCGTGTAGTGCTCTTTCTTCCAGATCGGCAAGCGGTGCTTGAGTTCGTCGATGATGTAGCGGCAGGCCTTAAAGGCCTCGTCGCGGTGCGCAGACGCCACGCCTACCCAGACGGCGCAATCGCCGATCTCCAGCATCCCGGTCCGATGTACGCAATGCGCGCGCAAATACGGAAACTTCCCGGCGGCCTCGACCAGTATCTTCTCGCCCTCGGCCACCGCTACGGGTTCGTAGCCCTCGTACTCCAGCCGCAGGACCTCGTGCCCCTCATTTTCGTTGCGCACCCAGCCCTCGAACGCGCAGTAGCCGCCCGCAGCGGGATCGAAAAGCTCACGACGCAGGGCGTCCGGATCGATCGAATCGGTCGTCATACGGATCATGTCAGCCGCCCGCCACGGGAGGAAACAGGAGCACCGTGTCGCCGTCTTCCACCGGCGACGTCCAGTCCGCCATCTCGTCGTTGATCGCGACCTTGCAGTGCCCTGCGGGCTCTGACGACCCGTGCCGGGCCTTGGTGTGTTCGAACACGTCGGCAGCCGTCGTTGCGTCCAGCGACAGCGTCTCCTCGTTGACGCCGGCCTGTTCGCGGAACATGGCGAAGTAGCGCACGGTTATGGTCTTCATCGGCTTTCCTCCAGGCTAGCCGTCACGATGAAAGTCCTGCTTGCCGCCGGTCTTCATCATCAACCGGGTTTCCGAAATGACGATGTCGTGGGACAGGGCTTTACACATA
>Ga0224509_10000034_pt1 | contig 39779 bp, 42 predicted proteins | sample SF_Jan12_sed_USG_5_FD_170158 | JGI IMG/M metagenome (GOLD analysis project Ga0224509, IMG submission 170158) | Sediment microbial communities from San Francisco Bay, California, United States - SF_Jan12_sed_USGS_24 | ecosystem: Environmental > Aquatic > Marine > Sediment | place: USA... | reverse complement strand
ACAAGATGTTGCAGTAAAACCCAGGCCCGCCGAAATGTGCAATATTCTCCCGTCAGACCCGGTCTACTGAGTACGAAGACCAACCAGGAGAGAGCGTTGCTGATCCGCAAACCTTCAGATATCCGCCCATCGGAGATTACGAGCAGGGACAATTATCTCAACCGCCGGCAGTTCATGTCGGCAGGGCTTGCTGCCGGCAGCATTGCGCTTGCTCCGCCGGCGCTTACGGCCGTAGTGCCGCGAGCGGAGTTTGCAAAAATTCCCGACGTGCAGAATAGCGAGTTCAGCACCGACGAAACTCCGACCAGCTACGACGACATCACTACGTACAACAATTTTTGGGAATTCGGCACGGCCAAGGACGACCCGGCGAAGCATTCAACGGGCTTCGAGCCGCGGCCCTGGCGCATTACGGTTGACGGGCATGCCGAAAAGACAGGCTCGTTCCACTTTGACGATTTTATGAAGCCATTCGACCTGGAGGAGCGCATCTACCGAATGCGCTGCGTCGAAGCCTGGTCGATGATTATCCCGTGGGTGGGCGTATCGCTGGCCGACGTCGTCAAGCATTTCCGGCCAACATCGAAGGCGAAGTACGTTGCATTCGAGACGCTTCACGATCCCGTGCGCATGCCCGGTCAGCGGAGGGACGTACTGGAGTGGCCGTATCGCGAAGGCCTGACCATTGCGGAAGCGACGAATCCCTTGCCTATCCTTGCAGTCGGCCTTTATGGCGAGGCGCTGCCCAACCCCAATGGCGCGCCGATCCGGCTCGTCGTGCCCTGGAAGTACGGTTTCAAGGGCATCAAGAGCATCGTGCGCATCAGTTTCGTCGAGGAACAGCCGCAAACCAGCTGGAACATGTCGCAGCCCTGGGAATACGGCTTCCACGCCAACGTCAATCCCGAAGTCGATCATCCCCGCTGGAGCCAGGCGCGCGAGCGGCGCATCGGCAGTGGGCGTTTTGCCAGCAAGCAGCCGACGCTGATGTTCAACGGTTACGGCGAGCACGTGGCGCACCTCTACAAGGGCCTCGACCTGCGCAAGAACTACTGAGACTTGGACACACTCAAGCAGATCCGCTTCGTCTGGAAGCCCGTCGTCTTCCTGCTGTGCCTCGTACCGGCACTGCTGCTGCTTGGCGATACATTCGAGATTACCGGCGCGCTTGGCGCCAATCCCGTGGAAGAGATTCAGGATCGGCTGGGCAACTGGGGGCTGCGTTTCATCTTGATCGCGCTCGCGGTGACGCCGCTGCGGCGAATCACGGGTTGGAACGGGCTGCAGCGATTCCGGCGCATGCTGGGGCTGTACGCGTTCTTTTATACGTTGCTGCACTTCCTGGCCTGGTTGTTCCTCGATCAGGGCATGCTGTTGTCGGCAATCCTCGAGGACATCGTAAAGCGACCATTCATCACCATCGGTTTTGCGGCCTTGCTGATTCTCACCGCGATGGCGGCAACGTCGACAAACGGCATGCGACGTCGACTGGGCAGGCGCTGGCAGCAACTGCACTATGGCGCCTATGTCGTGGGCATACTCGGCGTCTGGCACTACTGGTGGCAGGTGAAGAAGGACATACGCGAACCGCTGATATACGCCGTCATCCTCGCGCTGTTGCTCGGGCTGCGTCTCTGGTTTCGTTACCGGAAATCATCACAGCGCCAGCGCAAGCCGAAACACACCGAAACGCTGGAAACCCGGTCTGGCAAGCCTTGAAAGCGCCACCGCCGCCATCATTTCTGCAGTCTGATTGAATCTCGGAGTACCAGCTATGTTCAAACGCGTAATGCTGTTCATTGCCACCAACCTGGCCGTCGTGCTCGTGCTGAGCATCGTGCTGCGGTTGCTGGGCGTTGACCGCATCCTCGACGAAAGCGGCGCCGGCATCAATTACGAAGCCCTGCTGGTGCTGTCGCTGGTTATTGGCTTTGGCGGCTCGTTCATATCGCTTGCCATGTCCAAGTGGCTGGCGAAGCGATCAACGGGGGCGCGAGTAATCACGCAGCCGCAGAACTCGGCCGAATCCTGGCTCGTCGCGACGGTCGAACGGCAGGCGCGTGAGGCCGGCATCGAGACGCCCGAAGTGGCCGTCTACGATGCGCCGGACATGAACGCGTTCGCGACCGGCGCCCGCCGTAATGCGGCCCTGGTGGCGGTCAGCACGGGACTGCTGCGCGGCATGCCGAAGGAAGAAGTCGAGGCGGTCCTGGCACATGAAATCTCGCACGTGGCCAACGGCGACATGGTAACGCTGACGCTCGTACAGGGCGTCGTAAATACCTTCGTGATCTTCCTGTCGCGCATCGTCGGTCATTTCGTGGACCGGGTCATACTGCGCAATGAGTCGGGCTATGGTCTCGGTTACTTCGGCGCGGTCATTGCGGCTCAGCTCGTGCTCGGCATCCTTGCCAGCACCATCGTGATGTGGGTCTCCCGCCAGCGCGAATTCCACGCGGACGCGGGCTCCGCGAAGCTCAATGGGCGCGAACCGATGATCCGGGCGCTGCAGCGGCTCGAGTCCAACGTGCCGTCGCAGCTACCCAAGGAAATGCAGGCCTTCGGCATCTCGGGCGGCAAGAGCGCGATGATGAAGCTCTTCATGAGCCACCCGCCGATCCCCGAGCGCATAAAAGCGCTGCAGCGGGCCTGAAACTCCCACGACCAGTCGAACCAAAGCCGGGCAATGCCCGGCTTTTTTTCGCTTTTATTGTCGCCACCTGGACCAACTCCACGCGGACAAGATGCTGCGAATTAGACTCATTCAAGATGAGTTAGACGAATTGACAGTAGCGAAGGCCGTAGCTCGCGCCTAGTCTTTATTGGTTAGGCGCCTGACAACATAGAGAGCGCGTGCGAATGGAATGCGATCTGCTGCACGGTTTCCGCCTTGGCGAGTGGCGCGTTTACCCGGAACGCAACTGTATCGTCTCGGACGGCAGGGAATTGCACCTTGAAGGCAAGATCATGGCCGTGCTCGTCTACCTGTGCGGCAAACCGCGGCAAGTCGTCCCGAAGTTCGAGTTGCTCGACAAGGTTTGGCCCAACCAGGCGGTTGCCGAAGGAGTGCTGACGCGAGCCGTGTACGAATTGCGGCGGATGCTCGACGACGATGCCGGCAAGCCGCGATATATCGAAAATGTTCCGCGCCTCGGCTACCGCCTCCTCGAACGGCCGCAGGTTCTGGACAGCGCAGTCAACCGGCCTTCGCGCCGCATGCGCAGGCGGTTGAAAACAGTTTCTGCTACCGCGATGGTACTTGCCGCCACGATGCTGGCCTACCAGCTTCTGACCGGCTACTCGGGGTCGCCGCGCATCCGTTCCGTCGCCGTCCTGCCGCTGGTCAACATGACTGGCGACAGCGACAAGAGCTACATCAGTGATGGCCTTACGGAAGAAATCATACATGTCATCGCGCAACAGCCGGCGCTCAGCGTGTCCGCGCGTACCTCGTCATTTGCGCTCCGCAATCAGGGGCTGACTGCCGAAGAGATAGGCCAAAGGCTCGGCGTAGACAGCATTATTGAGGGTAGCGTGCGAAATGAACGCGGGGTGAAGCGCGTAACGGTGCAGCTGATCGAGACACAATCGGGAGCCCACAGGGGATCGGTATCACTGGACGTCGCCGACGGCACTCTGTTCGCTGCACAGTCGCGACTATCAGAAATCGTCATTCGCATGCTCGGGGGTGCGGGTGCAGACGTGCAGTCGATGCCGGTCAGTGCATCGTCGACGGACCAAATCGAGGTCTATGAACTATATCTCCGAGGCAGAGCCGCCCTCCAGACCCGGTCAGCGGAGTCCCTGCGCGCTGCGCGGGAGTTTCTGCTGGAAGCCGTTCACCTCGACGACGATTTCGCGCCCGCCCATGCAAGCCTTGCGCAGCTCCACCTTGTCGCACGCGCCTATCTCGGTATCGGCATCGCAGAGACCCGCGACCTCGCCGAAGCCTCGATACGCAAAGCCCTTGCTCATGATCCCAATAACGTAGAGGCGCTCGTCGTGTCGGCGGCGCTTACCGCAGATGCTGGAAACTTCCCGGAATCTCTACGGTTATTCGACCGCGCCATCGAGCTGCAACCCAGTCATGCGATTGGTCATCTCTGGCGCGGCGAGGTTCTCCACACCCTTGGATACCTGCAAGCCGGCCGGAAGAGTATCGAGACAGCCGTCCGGCTGGACCCGCTTGCAGGTTCGACGAACACGGTCATGGCTAAAGCACTTTCATTTTATCCCGATGACGAGCGGATGCTGACCTTGACGAAGCGCGCCCAGGTGCTAGACGCTCGTCTCGCGCCAAAGTTTCTTACGCTTCATTATTTTCGGGAAGGGGACCTGCAGGCTTTCGCGCAGGAGCTCGTTAATTACAACGACGTGCTCGGCATTCACCCCGAGGCGACCGAGCTTCTGATACAGGCTGCGAACGACGAAATCGATCGGGACTCGCTGGCGGATCAACTGAAGCCGTATGCGATCCGGCGCAACAACTATTTCGCTCGCGAGTTCGCAATGCTGGGCTTGCACTCGGAAGCGCTCGACGCCCTGTTGCGCTGGCCGAGTCACGAGGGCAGCTTCATCGACGATATGTGGCTCCCCGAATTCAGGGAGGTGCGCGCCCTCCCCGGTTTTCCCGAACTGATCCGGCAGATGGGCCTGGACGAATACTGGCACACCCATGGCCCACCCGATGCCTGCAATCACGGCACTCCAGAGCCGTTCTGCGAGATCATCGCTTTGGCCTACGGCACTTGATTCGTGTCCGCTCGAGCCAGGTACCCGTTCTGACGATACCCTCAGTCATCAAATGTCATTCGCGAAAAATTAACGATACCTGAGAAGTCAGGAATTGCCTGTCCTTCCGGCTCGAGATCTGCCGTGAACGGGCCGGAGGCAAAATTCCCCTTGTCGTCCACTTCGACCATTGCCGTTACGATCAATGTCGATCCGGGAAACAGGCCGAATACGTTGTTGAACAACACGACCGTCTTGAATTTGACCTCATAGCGAGAGTCGCCGAGACGCCTCCAGATGCCATTGCCAGCACCCAGTGCGGGATCCCAGTTCGACACCGTCCCGTCCTGGTGCACAACGGTTGTATCCAGGGCGGGTGGCAGCACGTCGCTGAGGATCGTTACCTCCCAGGTTCCGACCAGCTTTTTGCCCGGTGAACGGTCCGCGACAGCAGCCTGGGGGCTGGCCAAAGCGAAGATGAAGACCAGCATTACAGGTAATGAAACAATTCGTCTGAACATGAGTTATCTCCGGTTCTTCTGTTGTTAGCCTGAGTTGCGGAAACGCCTGCAGGCGCTCCGACCGTTACCTGATTCTGCGTATCGCCTCGCAAAAAGTAATGAGGTAACGATTAGGTAATGATGATGCGGTCGAAATAGAGGCCCCGATCGAGAACTGGACTCAGTCCAATTGGCGGCAGCGCAGCATGGCCTGGATAGGCCGCCTGGGTGTTCTGCGCGGCTATCAGAGACGACGAGCGGCCAAAAAAAAGCCCGGCCGGAGCCGGGCTTTTTGTCGTGCGAGAGCGGTGGCCTACATCATGCCGCCCATGCCGCCCATGCCGCCCATGCCGCCCATGTCGGGCATCGCGGGACCTTCGTCCCGCGGCAGCTCGGCAACCATCGCTTCGGTCGTCAGAAGCAGACCGGATACGGAAGACGCGTTCTGCAGCGCGTGGCGGGTAACCTTCGTCGGATCGAGAATACCGGCCTCGATCATGTCGACATACTCACCGGTTGCCGCATTGTAGCCGTAGTTGCCCTTGCCTTCGGCAACAGCATTCAATACGACGCTCGCGTCACCGCCAGCATTGCGAACGATCTGGCGCAGCGGCTCCTCGACAGCACGCTTCAGGATATTGATGCCGACATCCTGGTCGTGGTTGTCACCTTTGAGCTTGCCAATTGCTTTGACCGCGCGAATCAGCGCGACACCGCCACCCGGCACGACGCCTTCCTCGACGGCGGCGCGGGTTGCGTGCAGCGCGTCTTCGACGCGAGCCTTCTTCTCTTTCATCTCGACTTCGGTGGCAGCGCCAACCTTGATCACGGCAACACCGCCGGCCAGCTTGGCAACGCGTTCCTGGAGCTTCTCGCGGTCGTAGTCCGAGGTCGACTCCTGGATTTCGCGGTTGATCTGGTCAACACGGCCGTGGATGTCCTCGGGACGTCCTGCGCCGTCGATGATCGTCGTGTTCTCTTTCGAGATCTGGATCTTCTTGGCCTCACCGAGGTCATCGAGCGTCGCCTTCTCGAGCGACAGGCCGACCTCTTCCGAGATCACCTGGCCGCCCGTCAGGATCGCAACGTCCTGCAGCATGGCCTTGCGGCGATCGCCGAAGCCCGGAGCCTTGACGGCAGCAACCTTGACGATGCCACGGATGTTGTTGACGACCAGCGTTGCGAGCGCTTCGCCCTCGACATCTTCAGCGACGATGACGAGCGGACGACCGGCTTTCGCCACGCCTTCGAGGACCGGCAGCAGATCACGAATGTTCGAGATCTTCTTGTCGTACAGAAGGATCAGCGGGTTCTCGTGCTCGACCTGCTGGCTCGTCGGCTCGTTGATGAAGTAAGGCGACAGGTAGCCACGATCGAACTGCATACCCTCGACGACGTCGAGTTCATTGGCCAGGCCCTGGCCTTCCTCGACCGTGATGACACCTTCCTTGCCGACCTTCTCCATCGCGTCGGAGATGATCTCGCCGATCTCGACATCCGAGTTAGCAGAAATGCTGCCGACCTGGGCGATCGCTTTCGCGTCTTCGCAGGGCTCCGACAGCTTCTTGAGTTCCGCGACGATAGCGGCGCTTGCCTTGTCGACACCGCGCTTCAGGTCCATCGGGTTCATGCCGGCCGCGACCGACTTCAAACCTTCGCGCAGGATTGCCTGGGCAAGAACCGTTGCGGTCGTGGTGCCGTCACCCGCTTCGTCCGACGTCTGGGAAGCGACCTCCTTGACCATCTGGGCGCCCATGTTTTCGAACTTGTCGTCGAGCTCGATTTCCTTTGCAACCGAAACGCCGTCCTTCGTGACCGTCGGTGCGCCGAAGCTCTTGTCGAGCACCGCGTTACGGCCCTTCGGACCCAGCGTCACTTTTACTGCGTTGGCGAGGACGTTCACGCCCGCGAACATCTTGTGCCGCGCGTCGTCGCCAAATCGTACTTCTTTAGCAGCCATTTATATTTCCTCTGATATCTACAGCGGCTCCTGCCGCCGGGTTTAATTACTGGGTGGGTAAACGGGTTCTCAGGCCTCGATAACCGCCATGATGTCGTCTTCCTTCATCACGAGCAGCTCTTCGCCCTCGACCTTGACCTCGGTACCGGCATACTTGCCAAACAGGACCTTGTCGCCAACCTTGACGTCCAGGGCCCGAATGTCGCCGTTTTCGAGAATTTTGCCGTTACCGGCGGCTATGACTTCACCTTTGATCGGTTTTTCCGTCGCGGCGTCCGGAATGACGATGCCGCCTGGCGTAGTGCGCTCTTCTTCCATGCGCTTTACGATGACCCGATCATGAAGCGGACGAATCTTCATGGTTTCATTCTCCTTTAAACTATTGATTTTTAACCGACTTATTGCGATCTTCCGGACCGGGCTGTTAGCACTCGGTCTTGAGGAGTGCTAATGATAGGGATGGCGATTCAAATTTCAAGCACCATTGGGCCGTTTCGTGGCGAAAAACGCGACGGCTATCCATGACAACGCCCTCGCCCGCCGGTATCCTGCGTCGCGCCTCGAGCGAATTTCGAAACAATTGCGGTCCTTTGAGGGTCTATTTCGAGGCAATTCCTGTTCCTGGCTACTTGAATATGAAGACCACTTCGCTGATTGCCCGCCTGCTGCTCGTCGCTACCCTGATCGTGCCGCTGACGTCTGTCGCGGCTGACGACCAGCCTCCCAGGCCGGAGGAGGTGTTCCGCTACGCCGTTTTCGACGCGGGCGACGCGATCGAGATTGACTGGGCCGTCGACGACGGCTTCTATATGTACCAGAGCGCGTTCGGCTTCGAATCGGCCGACCCCGGCATCGTGCTCGGCGAGCCCGAATTGCCCGAAGGCAAGGTCTACAGCGACGAGTTTCTCGGCGAGCAGATCATTTACCGGGGCAATTTCTTCGTCCGCATCCCCTATACGGTGAGCGGCGATAAACCGGAATCCGTCCTGCTGACGATAAACAGCCGCGGCTGCACCGACGGCGGCTTTTGCTACATGCCGCAAACCTGGATCGAGACGGTCGAGCTCAGCCAGCCCGTCGCGGACAGCGGCAAGTTCGATCTCGGTGACCTTGCGGGCGGCAACGCGAGCGAATTCCCGCCGCCCGAGGAAGTGTTCTTCCCGGACGTGTTTCCCGTTGACGGCAATACGGTCGAGATCGGCATCCGCATCGAGCCCGGTTTCTACGTCTACAAGCACCGCATCAGCGCGAAGTCGCTGAGCCCCGATGCGCAGGCCGGCCAACTCGACCTCCCGAAAGGCAAGTTGAAGTACGACGAGTTCTTCGGCGAGTCCGAGGTGTATTACGGCGAAGTCATCGGCAGGCTCGCGATCGCGCGGGCGACACCCGAAGCCATGGACCTCGAGCTCGAGGTCGGCTACCAGGGATGTGCCGACGGCGGCCTGTGTTACCTGCCGCAAACCCACGTGATGACGGTGAGCCTGCCTGCGGCGAAGGTGGTCAGCGATCTCAGCGAAATCGCGCCGCCGGCAGCCGGAGACCCGGCCGCGCCCGTGTCCGAACAGGCCCGTCTCGCGCAGATCATTACGGGATCCAGCATCTGGGTCGCAGCCGGCGTGTTCTTCCTCGCCGGGCTCGGCCTCGCCTTCACGCCCTGCGTATTGCCGATGGTGCCTATCCTGTCGGGCATCATCGCCGGCGAAGGCGACGACGTAAGCCCGATGCGTGGATTCACCCTGGCCCTCTCCTACGTGATGGGAATGGCCATCATCTACACCGGCGCCGGCGTTGCCGCCGCAGCCGCCGGCATGCAGCTGCAAGCCACCTTCAACCAGCCGTGGATCCTGATTCTGTTCGCAGGCCTGTTCGTATTGCTCGCGATCGGCATGTTCGGCGCTTACGACCTGCAGATGCCGAGCTCGATCCAGAGCAGGCTTGCGGGCGTCAGTGGCAAACAGAAGAGTGGCACGATGATCGGCGCGTTCATCATGGGCGCACTATCGGCGCTCGTCGTCACCGCGTGCGTCGCGCCGGCACTGATCGCGGCGCTGACTGTCATGGCACAGTCCGGCGACATGGTCCGTGGTGGCGCCGCTCTGTTTGCCATGAGCCTGGGCATGGGCGCACCGCTGCTGCTGGTGGGCGCCGCCCAGGGCAAGCTGCTGCCCAAGGCCGGGCCGTGGATGGTAGCCATCAAGGGTGCCTTTGGTTTCATGATGCTCGGCCTTGCTATCTGGATGTTGTCGCGCATCCTGCCGGGAACCGTGACGCTGGCGCTGTGGGCGGTACTCACCTTCATGGCCGGCGTGTTCATGGGGGGGCTGACGACCTTCGGTCCAGAGGCGAGCCCGACGCAGAAGATCGGCAAGGGTTTTGGCGTACTCGCCATGATCTGGGGCGTATTGATGGTGCTCGGCGCGGTCACGGGTGGATCCAATCCGCTGCAACCCCTGGCGAGCGTCAATTTCGGCAGCGCCGGCGGGGAAGCCGTCGCGAGCCATGACGAATTACCGTTCCAGCGCATCAAGACGGTGGCAGACCTCGATCGCGAAATCGCAGCCGCATCGCAGCAACGCAAGAGTGTGATGCTCGACTTTTACGCCGACTGGTGCGTGTCGTGCAAAGAAATGGAAGCATGGACGTTTACCGACGCCAGCGTGCAGGCGGCATTGTCGAATACCGTCTGGCTGCAGGCAGACGTCACCGCGAACGACGCCGAGGACAAGGCGTTGCTCGATCGATTCGGAGTCTTCGGACCACCGACGATCATCTTCTTCGGCACGGATGGCCAGCAGCGCCGCGGCTACGAAGTCGTGGGTTACATGAAGGCGGAGGTCTTTGCCGACCACGTGCACAAGGCGTTTGCCACATCGCCGGTAACCGCCAGCACAAAACGTCAATAGGACTTCGGAAGCGCTTCTCGAAGCGAGATTGGCGTAAGCTATCATCGCGCACCAAGGCGCGCTCCCACAACGAGGACAGATATCTTGTCGAGAATTCTTCTGATATTCGGCGTCGGACTGTTGGCCCTGATGGCAGGCGCACTCTTCATGGCCGCACGCATGGCGCCCGCAGTTAAAGAAAACCTACCCGCGACGGCGACCGCGACAACGCTGGAGGCGAATAGCCACCCGTCGTTCCAGCTGCTCGGTCTCGACGGCGAAATGCACGACTTCGACGAATTCGACGGCCGCCACCGGCTACTCAATTTCTGGGCGACGTGGTGCGCGCCGTGCCGCCGCGAAATACCTTTATTGAAGGAGTTCCAGGCTGAACAGGGCGATGACGGTATCCTCGTCATCGGCATCGCGGTCGACATAGTGGAGGAAGTCCAGCAGTACGCCGAAGCCGCGGAGTTCAATTACCCCATCCTCGTCGGCGAGATGGACGCGATGGCGGTCGCCGAACAATCCGGACTGCAATTTCACGCGATGCCGTTCACGATGATCGTCACGGCGGATGGCGAATTCCTGAACGCACACTTCGGCGAGCTGCACCGCCCCGACCTCAACAAGATCAGCGACGTCCTCGCCCGCCTCGACGCCGGTGAGATCGACACCGACACGGCCCGCAAAGCCCTCGAATTGTAGGCGCACTGATAGCCGCGATCGGGGCATTTGTCTCCCTCATGGCTCGCTGCGCTGCGCTTTACTTTGGTCGACAAACGCCCCGATCGCGGGCCCACTCGCGCGCGCGAGTCTCTCAGCGCAGGCGGTCCGGGGTTTTCCTCGGCGGAAGTAAAGCGGACCGAAGGGAGCCGTGACGAGAAGAAGCATCGCCGCCGCCCGCCCCGAGGCGCGCCGATTTTGGTACCAAATTCAGAAAAAGCCGGTAGAATTGCCGCCATCTTCGGTGATCTCGCAGGGATTGGCGGCAAATGTCGACATTTCTCCTTATTAACGGCCCGAACCTGAACCTCCTCGGTTCACGCGAACCCGATGTCTATGGCGCGGCCACGCTCGCCGACATCGAAGCGCGCTGCTCCGCGGTCGCTGCCGACCTGGGTCACGATATCGCCTGCTGCCAGAGCAACGCCGAGCACGAGTTGATCGACCGGGTGCAAGAAGCAAAAGCCGAGGGTATTGAATTCATCATCATCAACCCCGGCGCGTTCACGCACACCAGCGTCGCCCTGCGTGACGCGCTGCTCGCGGTCGACATCCCGTTCATCGAAGTACATCTCAGCAATACGTTTGCGCGTGAAGAATTTCGCCACAACAGTTATTTCAGTGACATCGCTGCCGCCTGCCTGTTCGGCTTCGGCGCCTATGGATACGAGCTTGCCGTGCACGCCGCCGGGCGCCACGTGGCAAGAGGTGAGGGAAAATAATGGACATCAGAAAGGTCAAGAAACTGATTGAACTACTGGACGAATCCGGTATCGCAGAAATCGAGATCACGGAAGGTGAGGAAGCGGTACGGATCAGCCGCTATGCGACGAGCGCACCCGTAGCGCCGGCACTGGCGCCCGCACCAGTCGCGGCTGCACCAGCGCCCCAGGCGCCCTCCCCCGCGGCGGCACCCATGCAGCCGGCGGAACCCGCTGCCGTACCGACCGATGAAGATGGCTATATTGTGCCGGCGCCGATGGTCGGCACGTACTACTCAGCATCCTCGCCGGGTGCCGCGCCCTACGTGCAGGTCGGCGATCGCGTGAGCGAGGGCGACACGCTATGCATCATCGAGGCTATGAAAATGATGAACCAGATCGAAGCCGACGTCTCCGGCGTGATCAAGTCGATACGCGTGCAAAATGGCGAGCCGGTCGAGTACGGCCAGGCGCTGTTTGTCATCGACCAGCGCGCTTCTGACTAACAGGCCGAGACCCCATGCTCGATAAAATCGTCATAGCCAATCGCGGCGAAATCGCGCTGCGCATCCTGCGCGCCTGCCGGGAACTGGATATCAAGACCGTCGCCGTGCACTCGAGCGCGGACAACAACCTCAAGCATGTGTTGCTGGCCGACGAAACCGTGTGCATTGGCCCCCCGCCCTCGGTTGACAGCTACCTGAACATGCCGGCAATCATCAGCGCCGCCGAAGTGACGGATGCGGTCGGCATACACCCGGGTTACGGATTTCTCTCGGAGAATGCCGATTTTGCCGAACGCTGCGAATCGTCGGGATTCGTCTTCATCGGACCGCCCTCTGACTCGATTCGGCTCATGGGCGACAAGGTGTCAGCCATTAAGGCGATGAAGGAAGCCGGCGTTCCCTGCGTACCAGGCTCCGACGGACCACTCGACGACGATAATGATGAGAACCTGCGCCTTGCACGAGATATCGGCTACCCGATCATCATCAAGGCCTCGGGCGGCGGTGGCGGCCGGGGCATGCGTGTCGTGCACTCGGAAGCATCGCTCATCGGCGCCATCACGGTCACCAAGGCCGAGGCGCGCGCCGCATTCGACAACGACATCGTGTACATGGAGAAATTTCTCGAGCACCCTCGGCACGTCGAGTTCCAGGTACTCGCCGACGGCCAGGGCAACGCGATTCACCTCGGCGAACGCGACTGCTCCATGCAACGCCGGCACCAGAAAGTCGTCGAGGAAGCGCCGGCGCCCGGCATCACCGAAGAGGAGCGGCAGCGGATCGGCGCTCGCTGCGTCAACGCCTGCCTGGAAATCGGCTATCGCAGCGCAGGCACGTTCGAGTTTCTGTACGAGGACGGCGAATTTTTCTTCATCGAGATGAACACGCGCCTGCAGGTAGAGCATCCGGTAACGGAAATGATTACCGGCGTCGATATCGTGCGCGAGCAGTTGCGCATTGCAAGCGGCGAAAAGCTCGATTTCAAACAGGAAGACATAAAGATCCAGGGTCATGCGATCGAGTGCCGCATCAACGCCGAAGACCCGAAGACTTTCATGCCGTCTCCCGGGCTCGTCACGCTTTGGCATTCTCCGGGCGGACCCGGCATTCGCCTCGACAGCCATATATACAGTGGCTACAAGGTGCCGCCATTCTATGACTCGATGATCGGGAAACTCATCGCTCACGGCAACGATCGCCAAACGGCATTCGCGCGCATGCGCAACGCGCTGACTGAAATCGTCATCGAGGGCATCAGGACCAATGTGCCGCTGCACCAGGAGATCTTCCAGCACGCCGCATTTCAGGCCGGCGGCACCGACATTCACTATCTCGAGAAGAGGTTGGGACTCAAGTAGGAATGGCCGGACAGGATGGAGTGGCAACAGTTCGTCATGAACCTCGATACGCTGAACCCGGCGAGCGTCGAAGAGATTCTAGTCCGGCACGGCGCGCAATCGGTCACGTTCAGCGACGCGGGTGACGTGCCTGTCCTCGAACCCGGCCCCGGCGAAACGCCGCTCTGGAACAACACGCGTATTACTGGCCTTTTCGACCCCGGCGTCGACATGGCCGCGGTCCTCGCGGACCTGCGCTCCTCGCTTGCCCTCGACCAGCTGCCCGACCATCGCCTGGAAACCCTCGCCGATCGCGACTGGGAACGCGAGTGGCTGAGGGACTTCGGGCCGATGCAGTTCGGCAGGCGCCTGTGGGTCTGCCCGGCGGACAGCGAACCGGATCGTTCGAATGCGGTTATCGTCAGGCTCGACCCCGGCCTCGCTTTCGGCACCGGGACGCACGCGACGACGGCCATGTGCCTCGAGTGGCTGGACGCCATCGACCTGCAAGGGCGGACTGTGCTTGATTACGGCTGCGGCTCCGGCGTGTTGGCCATCGCGGCGCTGAAACTCGGCTGCAAGCAAGCACACGCGATGGACATCGATGTGCAGGCGGTCACAGCGACGCGCGAGAATGCGGCGCAAAATGGCGTTCAGGACAGGTTGACCGTCAGTGCCCCGGAGCGGGAAATCGACGGACAATTCGACGTGGTCCTTGCGAATATACTCGCGGGCCCGCTCGTGGAACTGGCCGGATCCATCTCGGACCGCGTCAGATCAGGCGGACAGCTGGCATTGTCGGGCATACTATCGGAACAGGCGCCAGAGGTGCTCGAAGCCTACGCGCCGTGGGTGGATTTCGACGAGCCGGAATTCCGCCAGCAAGATGGTCAGACCTGGACCCGACTGACAGGCAGGAAAAGGCACAGCTAAAGATGTACACACAGTGTCCCGAATGTGGCACCGCGTTTCGCGTGACCGCCGAGGTCCTAAGGCAAGCCGCCGGCAAGGTACGTTGTGGCGGCTGCGGCAGCGCATTCAATGCCCTCGACTTCCTGTCCGAACATAGACCGGTCACGCCCGAGCCGCCACCACCCGAAGAGGGACCGGCGGAACCCGCGCCCGAGCCTCCTCAACTCGAAGCGGACGAACCGCCTGAGGCGATTTCCGCCGAGCGCAGCGCAGCGCTCCTCAAGACCCTTGACGAACTCGCCGGCTCGGATATCCGTATTGAGGATACGGGCATCGAATGGCGGGTCCTCGACGAGGATAAAGGCACGGACGAGGAAGCTACCGACGAAACCGAAGACGACGAGGAGGAGACAGACGACACCGGCTCGATGCGCTGGTTCATCGACGAATCCCCGACGCCCGTCGATGAGCGGCTTTCGGCCGAACCCGGCGACGTCGATGCCCCGGAAATCTTCGAGCCTGCGACGGCGACCGCAGGGGCCAAGGAGATGCGCTTCGATGATGACACGCCGCTCCCCGAGGACTTCGACTTCGACAGCGAGCCCGCGGAGTCCCGGTCGGCACCTGCCATCGAAGTCCGCGACGATCCGATGGAACTCGGCACCGCCCGGGTCGACCTCGCGTTCGGCGAGCCCGAAGATTGGGAGGGCCTTCTCGACGAAGTCGGCGAAGCGGACGAAGACGAACTTGCGGAGGCCGAAGAGACCATTATCGCAAGCGATGCCGACGACGAAGTCGAGACCAGGGAGGAAGAACCGCTCCCCGACGTCGACACGCAATTTGCGACCCAGGCGGAGGCAATGGGTATCGACCTGAGCGGCATCCATGCACAGGTCGAAGAACCCGAAGAGGACGTCGCCGAGGAATCGACCATCGACGACGATCTCATCGCGGCCGCATTCGAGGCCGAAGCACGATTCCGCGAGGACGACGCCGACCGCGAGGAGACTGCCGAAACGATTGTCAGCAGCGGAGATGAAGCGGAAGACGCTGAAGAAGACGACGACTTCGGCGACCTTGAACTCGACGTCGAAGAACTCGACGACCTCATCGAGGCCAGGGACAGGGAGCTGGTCGCGAGCACCGAAGACGACGAGAAGCTGGCCGCGGAGCTTGGTCTTCTCGAAGACGATGAACCGGAAGTCGATGAACCGGAAGTCGATAAACCAGAACATGTCGTTCCGCCGATGTCCGAGGAAGAGCAAACCATCAACATGATGATCGACCAGGATCTGTTCGCCATCGCGGTCGAAGACGAGGATGGTTTCGCTTCCACGATCGTCCAGAAGCAGCGGTCGGGAGCCGTCGAAACTTCGGAAGTTGAGCAGGCGGAGGAAGGGGCGGTGGACGACTCCATCGCCGAGGCCGAAGAGGACAGTCCGCTGGTCGAGACGATCATCATGGAAGGCGAGTTCGTTCGCGATGCCTTCGAGGAAGAGCAGCTCGAAGCGGAACGGAAAAAAGCGCACGATGCGGGCCTGGAGAAAGCGCCTGAGCGGGACGCCGGCAAGAGCGAGAAAGGCCGGGAGGCCGAAGCGCCGGAACCCGTCAACTACCGGCTGGTTGCGGGAATAGCAGCCCTCGCCCTGCTGCTGGCGGCACAGTTCGTGCACCAGTCGCGCGAATCTCTCGCCGTGCATCCCACTTTCAACAATAGCGTCGGATCGGTTTACCGTATGCTCGGCAAGCCGGTTACGCCCGCATGGGATATCGCCGGCTGGCGTTTCGAGGCAACGAAGGGCAGCACCGACGAAAGCAACGAGGTTCTGACGATTTATTCTCGGATCGGCAACCAGTCCGGCGAGGCGCTGCCCTATCCTTTGATCAATGTGTCACTGACAGACCGGTTCGAAGACATCATTGGCAGCAAGGTCCTGGAACCCCACGACTACCTGGCCGAGAACCTCGACACGCGGGAGCCCGTGGCGCCAGGAGAGACCTTCAGCGCCGTAATCGCGATCGAGGCGCCCGATGCCAACGCGACCGGCTTCAAGCTGAACGTATGCTACCGGCAGCCGGGCGGCCGGCTGCGCTGCGCGATCGACGATTTCAGATAGGAGCAGTTCCGGAACCGCGATTGCAGCGGTTTGCCCTGCGAGAAGCGCTCCTGCTGGAGCGATTGGTAGCGATACAATACCTGCATGAATCCATCTGCTTTGAAAATCGGTCCCTACGAGCTCGACAGCCCATTCGTGCTGGCGCCCATGGCCGGCGTAACGGACAAACCGTTTCGCAGAATTTGCCGGCACTTCGGCGCCGGCATGACGACATCTGAGATGACCACTGCGGACACGAGCTTGTGGCAGACCCCCAAATCCCGCCACCGCCTCGACCTGGATCTGGACGCCGAGCCGGTCGCCGTCCAGATCGCTGGATCCGAACCGGACCAGCTCGCGCTCGCAGCTCGTGCATGTGTGGAGCGTGGCGCGCAAATCGTGGACATCAACATGGGGTGTCCCGCGAAAAAAGTCTGCAAGAAACTGGCGGGCTCGGCACTCATGAAAGACGAGGCTCTCGTCGCCCGGATCCTCGATGCGGTTGTCGCGGCAGTCGCCGTGCCGGTGACGCTAAAAATGCGAACCGGCTGGGACCCCGAACATCGCAACGGTCCACAGATCGCCCGCATCGCGGAAGACTGCGGCATCCAGTCACTCGCAATTCACGGCCGCACGCGCGCATGCCGCTACCAGGGTGAGGCCGAATACGAGACCATTGCGCGCATCAAACAATCGGTTTCGATGCCCGTTATTGCCAACGGCGACCTGACCAGTGCGGAGAAGTCGCTTGAAGTTCTGCGCCTAACTAATGCTGATGGCTTGATGATCGGCCGGGGCGCGCAGGGGCGCCCGTGGATCTTCCGCGAACTCATTTCCTATCTCGAAAACGGCGTGCAAAAAGTGCCGCTGGCTAAAAATGAATTGCGTGCTATCATGCTCGGCCACCTGGGCGATTTGCACCGTTTTTACGGGGAAAAGAGAGGCGTTCGGGTGGCTCGAAAGCACCTGACCTGGTACTGCGACAAGCTCGCGAATGCAGACGAGTTTCGTTATCAGGCGGTGCGCGTCAACAGCGCTTCTGAACAATTGCGTTTAACCAAAGAGTACTTCGATCGCGACGACGGGGGACTTTCTCTGGCAGCGTAATTGCTCGGAGGCTTGGGGAGAATGGCTCGACGAGCGGCGAGCCGACGTACCGGGATTGATCAACGTGGCCAGCAAGAAGCCGAAAAAAAATCAAGAATTCATAACACCGAAAAGCAAGAAACCACTCTGTAAACACACTGAGGACGCGCTTAATAGTTACTTCGCGAGTCTCAACGGGGATCGTCCGGGGGATCTCTACGATCTGGTCCTGGGCGAAGTCGAGCGTCCGCTGTTCAAGGCCGTAATGGATTATACGGACGGCAATCAAAGCCAGGCCGCAGGCATTCTCGGTATCAACCGGGGAACGCTGCGGAAGAAACTCAGAACCTATTCGCTGATTCATTAGATGTTCAAGGTCCGACGCGCGCTCGTCAGCGTCTCTGACAAGAGCGATCTCATCCCTTTCGTCAAAGGCCTTGCCGGCCTGGGCGCGGAAATCCTGTCAACGGGCGGCACAGCGAAACAGCTTCGCGAAGCCGGCGTCGACGCTATAGAAGTCTCGGACAAGACGGGGTTTCCGGAGATCATGGATGGGCGCGTCAAGACACTTCACCCGAAGATCCATGGTGGGCTCCTGGGCCGCCGCGGTACCGATGAAGGCGTAATGGAGGAGCACGGCATCGAGCCCATCGACCTTCTGTGCGTAAATCTCTATCCGTTCGAGGCGACCATCGCGCGCGACGATGCAACGATCGACGACGCCATCGAGAACATCGACATCGGCGGTCCCGCTATGATTCGCGCCGCCTCCAAGAATCACGACGGCGTTGCCGTGGTCGTGGACCCGGCGGATTACGATTCCGTGCTTGCCGCGCTCGAGGGTGACGGCCTGAGCCTCGACGATCGCCGCCGCCTTGCCGCCAAGGCTTATGCGCATACCGCAGGCTACGACACTGCGATTACCCGATACCTGTCGAAGTCACTGGGCGACGAACCGCTCGGCGAGCAGATGCTGTACGCCGGCCGCCTCGTCGAACGCATGCGCTACGGCGAGAATCCGCACCAGGACGCAGCTTTCTACATCGACCAGCAGGCGCCGGCAGGATCGCTTGCAACCGCGAAGCAACTGCAGGGCAAGGCGCTGTCTTACAACAACATCGCCGACAGTGACGCCGCGCTCGAGTGCGTGAAACAGTTTGAGGCGCCGGCCTGCGTAATCGTAAAACACGCGAATCCCTGCGGTGTGGCCGTCGCCGACGACATCCTTACCGCCTACGACAAGGCGTTCAAGACCGATCCGACGTCAGCCTTCGGCGGCATCATCGCGTTTAACCGGCCGCTGGACGAAAAGACGGCCGCAACGATCATCGAACGGCAGTTCGTCGAGGTCATCGTCGCGCCGGAAGTCGACTCTGCCGCAGCTGAAGTCTGCGGCAAGAAGAAAAACGTGCGTGTCCTCGAAACCGGCGACTGGCCGGCCGAATCGCAAATCGGTTTCGACTTCAAGAAAGTGTCGGGCGGCCTGCTGGTACAGAATACTGACCTCGGCAGGATCACGGCTGGTGATCTGAAGGTCGTCACCGAGAAGAAACCGACGGCCGGGCAGATCGAGGACATGCTATTCGCATGGACCGTCGTCAAATACGTGAAATCGAACGCGATTATTTTCTGCAAGGCGGGCATGACCATCGGCGTCGGCGCGGGCCAGATGAGCCGCGTCTACTCGACGAAGATCGCCGCCATCAAGGCCGCGGATGAGGGGCTCGAAGTTGAGGGCTCGGTGATGGCCTCGGACGCGTTCTTCCCGTTCCGCGACGGCATCGACGCCGCCGCCGCGACCGGCATCGCCGCGATTATCCAGCCCGGCGGCTCGATGCGCGACGAGGAAGTGATCCAGGCCGCTAATGAGCATGGATTGGCGATGGTGTTCACCGGCATGCGGCATTTCAGGCACTGAGTTTCGGTCGCTTCCGGATGGTCTTCATCGTCATGGCTCGCTACGCTGCGCTTTACTTCCGATGAAGACGCTCCAAAATCAAACTCACATTCAGGACACGGTGTCATTCCCAGCATGAAGGTCTTGATTATAGGTTCCGGTGGCCGCGAGCATGCGCTCGCCTGGAAGTGCGCACAGACGGCGCATGAGGTGCTCGTTGCGCCCGGCAACGCCGGCACGGCGCGCGAGGACAAGGTCCGCAACGTTCCCGTGTCGTCGGACGATATAGACGGCCTGCTCGAACTCGCAAAGACAGAAAAGGTAAACCTCACGATTGTCGGGCCCGAAGCACCGCTCGTCGCCGGGGTCGTGGACCGGTTCGTCGAAGAGGGCCTGCCCTGTTTCGGCCCGAGCGCAGCCGCGGCGCAGCTCGAGGGGTCCAAGGCGTTTACCAAGGATTTCCTGGCCAGGCATCACATCCCGACGGCCGCCTACAGGAATTTTACGGAACTCGATCCCGCACTTGCCTACATTCGCGAACAGGGCGCACCCATCGTCATCAAGGCCGACGGCCTGGCTGCAGGTAAAGGCGTTATCGTGGCGCACACGCTCGAAGAGGCGGAGCAAGCCGCGACCGACATGCTGGCCGGCAACAAGTTCGGCGACGCCGGCGCGCGTATCGTCGTCGAGGAATTCCTCGATGCGGAGGAAGCGAGCTTCATCGTCATCACGGACGGCGAAACGATCCTGCCACTCGCGACGTCACAGGACCACAAGGCGCGCGATGAGGGCGATACCGGACCGAACACGGGCGGCATGGGCGCGTACTCGCCCGCCCCCGTGGTCACACCTGGAGTCGAAGCGCGGATCATGCATGAGGTGATCGAGCCGACGCTCAAGGGCATGTACATCGACGGCACGCCCTATCTCGGTTTCCTGTACGCGGGGCTGATGATCATGGCGGACGGCTCGCCGAAGGTCATCGAGTTCAACTGCCGCATGGGCGACCCGGAGACACAGCCGATACTGATGCGCCTCAAGTCAGACCTGGTCGAAATCTGCAAGGCGACGCTCGACGACACGCTGGACAAGGTCAAGGTGAGGTGGGACGAGCGTGCAGCACTCGGCGTTGTGATGGCAGCCGGCGGCTATCCCGGCAGCTATGCCAAGGGCAAACGCATCGCCGGGCTCGACGCCGATTTTGACGACGACCAGAAAGTGTTCCATGCCGGTACGGCGCTCGACGGGAACGACGTGGTCACGAGCGGCGGCAGGGTCCTGTGTGTCGTCGGGCTCGGCGACACCGTTGCAAGAGCGGCCGAGCGCGCCTACGACGCCACTGACAGGATCTGCTGGGAAGACGTCTACCTGCGCCGCGACATTGGCCACCGCGCCATCGCCCGCGAACGGGACTGAGCTCCTCGTGCTAACGACCGTCGAAGCGACGCACGCCATCAAGCAAGCCATGTCGCCCTTCGACAGCGAAATTGTGCCGCTGGGCTCGGCCATGGGCCGGGTGCTGCGCCAGCCGGTAAATGCCGAGCGCGACCAGCCGCCCTTCGACCGCGTGATGATGGACGGCATCGCACTCCGTTTTGCGGACTTCGACGGTGGACAGCGCAAGTTCGCAATCCAGTCACGCCAGCACGCCGGCGACACCGCGCACACGCTCGAGGCCGGGAAGTGCATCGAGATCATGACCGGGGCGTGCCTGCCCGAAGGGGCGGACTGCATCGTGCCCGTGGAGAGAATCACGGTCAGCGACGGCGCCGCCGAGATCGAAGCAGGCTACAACGCGGATTTGCGGCAGCACGTCCATGGCCGCGGCTCCGATCACACCGGGGGCACGCAGCTGTTGCGGCCGGGTACACGCATCGCCCCTGCGGATATCGCGATCATCGCCTCGGCGGGCCTGCCCGAAATCGAGGTCAGCCGGCTGCCGACGGTACGCGTCATCTCGACCGGCAACGAACTCATCGCACCAGGGAAACCAATTGAGGCTCACCAGATACGTGAGTCGAACGGTCCCGCAGTCATCGCGATGCTGAACCAGCACGGATACGATGACTGTCAACACGATCACCTCGCGGACGACGTCGTGATCCTTGAGAACCGTATCGCACAGCACCTCGACGAAGCCGATGTGCTGGTGCTTTCGGGCGGCGTGTCGATGGGCAAGGCCGACTTCGTCCCGCAGGTGCTCAAAAAGCTTGGCGTGGAAGTCAAATTCCACAAGATCAGCCAGCGGCCAGGCAAACCGATGTGGTTCGGTATCGGCCCACGGAAACAGGCCGTATTTGCGCTGCCAGGCAATCCTGTATCGACGCTCGTCTGCTGCCGCCATTACGTCATCCCCGCACTCGCCAACGCATCAGGCGCCTCGCCCGGCAATCCGGAGTTTGCCGCCCTGGCCCAGGATGTGGCTTTCCGTCCGAAACTCAGCTGCTTCCTGCCGACGCGCCTTGTGTCTAACGCGGCGGGCACACTGCTCGCCCTGCCGGTGCACACGAATACCTCGGGCGACTTCGCCTCGCTGACGGGAACGGACGGCTACGTGGAGCTCGCACTCGAGGACACGTTCTTCGAGACCGGCACGACCGTGCCGCTGCATCGCTGGTAAACCGAGCAACTCTTGGCATTCGCCTTGCGCGCACAACGAGCACACCAGATACTAGGTGTAGGCTCAGCAAACGTCAGGCAGCGATATCAGCATGAACGCAGAAGTCGATAAAGAGTTCTTCAAACGCGCGGACGAGCACATCAGTGTGTCGAACGAGCAGGCCAAGAGTGAAACCCGCGGCAAGGTGAGTGCATCGATGATGTTTGCCACGGCACGCTTCAACGCGTGGGTGAGCGCCAGCGGTTCGGAGTCAGGCGAGGAGCTGGCTGCCGGGAAGGACGAAATCCTGGAATATTTCGTAAACGAGTACCGGCAGATGCTCGATGAAAACCTGAACGAGTACATCGAGCACTTTGACGACTACATGAAATCCGGATGAATGCCCTGCAGCTAAGTCTCGTACTTGTTGCATCCATCTGGGCAGCGATGAATACGCTGATCGCCGGATACAACGCGGTCAATACGACGCGCGATCGGATATTGACCGGCTGCACGGACGAGGGCATAAAGCTCACGTACGAGCATCGCCACATCATGTACCAGAACGATTGGCTGCCGCTGAAAGCCGGGCTCGCCTTCGTATCGCTCGCGTTCGGTGTCTTCCTGTTATTCCTGCCCGAGCTCGCTACCGACTCCGGCCTGCTAAGGCCATTTTGCTATGCGGCATCGCTGCTGCCGTTTGGGAGTTTCGTCGGCTTTTTCGTTCTCGGATTACGCGACCGGCAGCTGATCATCGATGTCCTGGATGCCGCGAAACGGCAGGAATAGCAACCTTGCATTCACCAGGGGCGCGCAAGATACTGGGAATCCTCGAACGAATCAACACGGCTGACCTATTGTGATCATTCCACGGAGCTGCCGGGCGACCCTCCTTGCGTTCGTATTCGCGGCGACCACAAGCCATGCTCAGGATGCCGAACTCGCGCGCGGCGCGGAACTTCTGGCCCCGTTCAAGAAAGACCTGCAGCAGGCCTTGAAATCGGGGCTTGCAGAAGGCCCTGCCGAAGCCATCCAGGTTTGCCGGGTGAAGGCTCCGGGCATCGCAAACTCGCTTTCGGTAGCCGGCGTGCGCATGGGTCGCACCAGCCACAAGCTTCGAAACCCCGATAACACGGCGCCCGACTGGGTCAGCCCGATCATGCAGACGTTTCTCGACGATCCTTCAAGCCGTGAGCCACTCGCCGTCGGGCTGGCCGACAATCGTTGGGGCTACGTAGAGCCGATCATGTTGCAGCCGCTGTGTCTTACCTGCCACGGCTCGGAACTCGCCCCCGGCGTCGCCGAACAAATCTCGGAACTCTACCCCGAGGACCACGCCATCGGATTCGAAGCAGGCGACCTGCGCGGCGTGTTCTGGCTCGAATTCCCCGGGGAAATGCAGTAATCGTCGCTCGCCTCGTCAAGAGCACCTCCTTTTACCTGGGCCTCGCGCTCCTGTTCACACACGAACTCGATTCGATGCCCAATCATGAGTGGCGAGTCCTGCCATTTCTCCGTTCACTGTCGGAGTCGGTCGGCGAGACCGTATTCATCATCGCCCACATTCCGATATTCGTAGTGACGCTCGCGTACGTGGCAAGCCTGAACACACGAACACGCAAGCTGGCCCGCGATGTCGCGAGCGGATTCTTCATCGGGCATGCGATCCTGCATGCCCTCTTCTCGGGCCATCCGGACTACGAGTTCGGGTCGCTGCTTTCCTCGCTCCTGATTTACGGTGCCGCCGTCTGTGGTGTTGCCTATTTCGTATCCGGCGTAATGCAGCCCGGGGGCGAACAGGCATGACCCGACGAAAGCCGCTGGCCGGTATCTATCAGCTAACGACGTTTCTTGCCCTCGCCCTGCTGCTGCTGATCCTGTTTATCTCGGCCGCCTATTTCTTCCTGATACCGGCGCCGGAGGAGCCCCCGGGCCAGGGAGATGTGCTCGCAGAGCTCGCCGCCAGCCGCAGCGCCTGGGAATCCGGGCGGCCGGTAGCGTTCCGTTACGTCGTTGATCGCGACTGCTATTGCGATCCCGAATATGTCGAGCCCTATATCGCTACCGAGGAAGGTGGCGGCAAATCTGCGGCTTTCACCATCGAGATTGAATCGGCCTCGGGTGAGTTCATCTCGGCACCCCCCGGCGCCGTCTGGATCGACGACCTGTTCGACCTCATCGAGCAGTCCATCCGCGAGGAAAAAGCCATCGAGGTCGAGTACGACCAAAACCTCGGCTTTCCGGTCTCGATTGTCGTTCATCCCGATCCTGCACCGCCGGATTCTGTATACCGTGTCGAAGTGCGGGACTTCGAGATCACCGAGTACCGATAAGCGGAGCCGATAGCTTGATCGCTCGACACCTGCTGTTCTGGCTGATCCTCGCTATCGTCGCGGTCGGCAACATGTAGACTAGTGGACTGTCGCATCATTGGATGACAGCCTGGCCGGGACACCCGTACCTTGGGCAATCGGGGGAGAAAATCATGGACGTCATATTGAAGCGATTTGAGAATCCCGACGAAGTCGTGCACTTCGAGAAAGGCAAGTTCGAGACGGTGACGCTCGGCAGAATGACAATCGGTCGGGCAACCTACGAGCCGGGCTGGAAGTGGTCGGAGGACGTAGGGCCGGGCCTTGGAGAAGCTTTCTGCACGGTAGAGCACGTCGGCATGGTTGTCTCGGGGTGCGCTACTGCAGCAATCGCGGATGGTACAGTGACAGAGATGAAAGCAGGTGATCTCTTTTACGTGCCGCCCGACCCGCATGACAGCTGGGTCGTCGGTGACGAGCCCTACGTTTCACTGCACTTCCTCGGTGCGGGACAGTACGCGAAGTGACTACCGCGGAACAGCGCCGCCAGTGGATTGAAGCCCTGCACGCATACCGCGACGATTCGGAGCGCCTGTTCGGGCTCGTTGCCAGCCTCGCCAACCTGCTCGACAGGAAGCTCATCATCGAGACCATGGAATCGGTGCTGGGCATTGCTGCAGTCCACGACGGCGATTGCATCATTTTCGACGATCTCGCGATCCGCTTCGGCAGCGACGACCGGGTGAAAAGCGTGTTCAGGACGATCGATGGCTCGGGCAGCGACGGCACACGAGCGGATTAAGGCAACGGCAATGGACCAGTTTCTCGATGCGGCCATTGAAGAAGCTCGCAAGGGTCTCGCGGCCGGCGGCATACCGATTGGCTCCGTCCTCGTCCTGGACGGCAGGATCGTCGGACGCGGCCACAACCAGCGCGTTCAGAAAGGCAGTACCGTGCTGCACGCCGAGATGGACTGTCTCGAAAATGCGGGCCGGCTGACTGCAGCGGACTACGCGCGCTCGACCCTGTACTCGACCCTGTCGCCTTGCGACATGTGCAGCGGCGCCATTCTGCTCTACAAGATCCCCAGGGTCGTGGTCGGTGAGAACCGCACGTATCAAGGCCCCGAGGAGCGCCTGCGGGCCCGCGGCGTCGAGCTCGAGATTGCCGATAATGCCGAGTGTGTGCAATTAATGAGCGATTTCATTTGCGATAATCCAGAGCTTTGGAACGAGGATATCGGGGAATGAAAGGCGGGCGATCGACATCGCTTTACGCCGCGTACGGCTCTAACCTGCATCCGCGGAGGCTGCGGGAACGGATCAAATCCGCGACGCTCCGGGGAACGAGCTTCCTGCACAAGTACACCCTGCAGTTCCACAAGCGCGGCCAGGACCGTTCCGCGAAATGCGGTTTCTCCGATTGCGGGCAGGGCATGCACGTGGCCGTTTACGAGGTCGACGCTGCCGACAGGAAGGCCCTCGATGTCATCGAGGGGGTCGGCAAGGGCTATGACGTGGGCGAAATCGGCGTCCCGGGGTTCGGCAAATGCTTTACCTACGTCGCAGCCCGCACGCACATCGACGAATTACTTCACCCGTTCGACTGGTATCGCGAAATGGTGCTGCTGGGCTGCCTGAGCCATACTTTCCCTGCGCCCTACTGCGAGCGCATTGCGACGCTTCCCGTGATCGAGGATCCGGATCCCGTCCGTCGCGAGCAGAACTGGCGTACGGTCGAATTATTGAGGCGGAGGTGAACAGCACCATGATCTCTGGACAATGTTTTTGCGGCCACGTGCGCTACGAGCTATCCGGCGAACCGAAGTTCGCCTGCCACTGCCATTGCGAAAGCTGCCGGCGCGCAGCGGGCGCAGCGTTTGTAACCTGGGTCACGTTTGCCGGCGACGATCTGGCCCTCACGTCGGGCACGATCTCGGAGTATCGTTCGTCGCCTGGCGTACGCCGCGGACACTGTGCCATATGCGGAACGACGATCACCTACTGGTGGGACAAGCGGCCGGAAGAGATCGACATTGCACTCGCGACCCTGGACGATACGACAGGTATCGACCCATCGGCCCACATCTGGGTAGAAGACAAGGTACCGTGGCTGGTAATCAACGATGGCTTGCCGCAGTACAAGACCACCATCTCGGCGGGCGAACCCGCCTGATCGCGATTCCTACCGCTTCATAGCCTCGAAGAATTGCACGTTGGTCTTCGTGTCCTGCAGCTTGTTCAACAGGAACTCGATAGCCGCGAGCTCGTCCATCGGGTGCAGCACCTTTCTCAGCACCCACATCTTCTGCAACTCGTCCGAGTCGGTCAGCAGCTCTTCCTTGCGCGTACCGGAACGGTTGATGTTGATTGCCGGGAACACGCGTTTCTCGGCGATGCGGCGATCCAGGTGGATCTCCATGTTGCCGGTGCCCTTGAACTCCTCGTAGATCACCTCGTCCATCTTGGAGCCGGTATCCACGAGAGCGGTTGCAAGGATCGTCAGGCTGCCGCCCTCTTCGATATTGCGCGCGGCGCCGAAGAAACGCTTCGGACGATGCAGCGCATTCGCGTCGACACCACCCGTGAGGACCTTGCCGGACGACGGCACGACCGTGTTGTAGGCGCGAGCGAGGCGTGTGATCGAGTCGAGCAGGATCACGACGTCGCGCTTGTGTTCCACGAGCCGCTTGGCCTTCTCGATGACCATGTCGGCCACCTGCACGTGACGGCTTGCCGGCTCGTCGAAGGTCGACGATACGACTTCGCCGCGTACGGTGCGTTCCATCTCGGTGACTTCCTCGGGGCGCTCGTCGATGAGCAACACCATGAGGTCGACGTCCGGCGCATTCGCGACAATCGCCGATGCGATGTTCTGCAACAGCATCGTCTTACCGGCCTTTGGCGGTGAGACAATCAGGCCGCGCTGGCCCTTGCCGATCGGCGCCACCATGTCGATTATGCGAGCCGTAAGGTCCTCGGTGCTGCCGTTGCCCTGCTCCAGCTTCAGCCGCTCTTTCGGAAACAGCGGCGTCAGGTTCTCGAACAGTACTTTGCTACGGGCATTCTCGGGCGCATCGAAATTGATCTGCCCGACCTTCAGCAGCGCGAAATAGCGCTCACCGTCTTTCGGTGGACGAATCAGGCCGGAAACGGTGTCGCCCGTCCGCAACGCGAAACGTCGGATCTGGCTGGGGCTGACGTAGATATCGTCGGGCCCGGCAAGATACGAGCTGTCTGCGGACCGCAGGAAGCCGAAACCGTCCTGCAGTATCTCGAGGACGCCCTCACCGTAAATGTGCTCGCCCTGGTCCGCGTGCGCCTTCAGGATCGAGAAAATGATGTCCTGCTTGCGTGAACGCGCCAGGCCTTCGAGGCCGAGTTTCTCGCCGAGTTCGACGAGTTCCGCTGCGGGACGTGTCTTGAGCTCGGACAGGTTCATCGTGTCCTTGCTCTGCTCGAGTTCCTCCGGCGGTATTACCTCGAGGCAGCCGTCGTCGTCGGGATATTCCGACTGAGGCGGACGCCTGCGGCGCCGTCGGTTCGGGCTGCCCTTGCTCTTGTTGCCGGACTGCTTTGGCCGGCTCTTCGTTGAATTACCCAAGTACCCTCTCACAGATTGCTGTCCAAAAATTCCATTAATTGAGATTTCGACATTGCTCCCAGCTTTTGCGCGGCAACTGCACCGTCCTTGAATAACATCAGGGTCGGTATGCTGCGGATGCCGAATTTCTGGGGCGTATTCGGATTCTCATCGATATTGAGCTTGACGATCGCAAGCTTGTCAGCGTATTCGGTGGCTGCTTCGTCGAGCAGCGGCGCGATCATTTTGCAGGGGCCGCACCACTCCGCCCAGAAATCGAGCAGGACCGGCTTGTCGGACTGCAGAACGTCCGCGTCAAAATCACCGTCATTGGTGTGCACGATGTTGTCGCTCACCGGTTACTTCCTCCACACTTGAAGATCGAGACAATTGGTTTTGACAGGCTCGTTATCAGCTCCCCCGATAAACGAACTCTGTAAAATGGATGACGCTGCCCGCAACATCAGGCAAACTATCGCGCTTTAACGCCGACTAATTCCGGCTTCTTTCTGGAATTGGTGATTACGAATACGGCGGGTGCGACGATTGTCGCGTCGAATTAAGCTAATTTGAACGCTTCGCGAGCCATTTTGCAAGCTTTTCACGCACATTTTCCGACCAAAATTATATGAGCCAAAATCATCTGAGCGACCTCAGATTCGACGCACTCGTGATCCATGAACAAGTGCAGGCCGGCATCCGTGATGCCGGCTTCGAATTCTGTACTCCCATCCAGGCCAGCACGCTGCCCATTGCCCTCGAGGGACATGACGTCGCCGGCCAGGCACAAACGGGCACCGGGAAGACAGCTGCCTTTCTGGTAGCGACCTACCAGCGCCTCCTGAATTCGCCTGCGAAGGACGGTGACAAAAAGCAGCCCCGCGCTTTCATGCTGGCGCCCACCCGCGAGCTTGCCGTTCAGATCGCCAACGACGCCGAGCTCCTGGGCAGCCATACCGGGTTCAAAATAGGCCTCGCGTATGGCGGCACGGATTACGAAAAGCAGCGGCGCATCATCGAAGAAGGAATCGATCTTCTCATCGGCACGCCCGGGCGCATCATTGACTACTACAAGCAGGGCGTATTCAAGCTCGACGAGGTCGAGGTAGCAGTACTCGACGAAGCCGACCGCATGTTCGACATGGGGTTCATCAAGGACATCCGTTATCTGCTGCGGCGGCTGCCGGCACCAGACAAGCGCCTCAACATGCTGTTTTCGGCCACGCTCTCGCATAACGTCATGGATCTCGCCTACGAGCACATGAACGAGCCCGAACTGATCCGCATCGAGCCCGACAAGGTCACTGCGGACAAGGTTCGGCAGGCGATTTTCTTCCCGTCTAACAAGGATAAGATGCCGTTACTCGTGGGTCTTATTCGCGAAATGGGCCAGGGCCGCATCATGGTATTCGTCAACATGAAACGCGAAGCGGAACGCGTGCAGGCCTACCTGCAGGAGAACGGTATCGATGCGCAGGCCATCTCCGGGGACGTTCCGCAGAAGAAACGCCTGCGCATGCTCATGGATTTCCAGAGTGGCGACCTGCCGGTCCTGATCGGCACCGATGTTGCATCGCGTGGCTTGCACATCCCCGACGTCCAGTACGTGATCAATTACGACTTGCCGCAAGACGCCGAAGACTATGTGCACCGCATCGGCCGCACGGCGCGCGCTGGCGCGGCAGGCGACGCGATCAGTTTTGGCTGCGAAACATATGCGATTTCGCTGCCCGATATCGAGGACTACATCGGCCATAAGATCCCGGTCGCGAATTACGACGTGGCGTTGCTGCCGGAGCTGAAAAGGCCAAAATCGCGTCCGAGGAAGAAGACCGATCAGCGCCGTGGGCGAAGCAGCAAGCGCCCGACACGCCGCAAACCGCCGAGGAAATAATCGTGGTAGTAGCGCTTCTCGAGCCGAGGTAGCTTCTCAAGAGCTCAGCAGGTCGGCTACGCCCGTGACACTCGTGTAGGCCGAGGTCTCCCTCGCCGGCTCCGACGTATCGGGATGGTTAATCTCGACGAGCCTCGACAGGCCATAGGTGTCGGCGCTCTTCAGCACGGTCTGGTTATCGTCGACGAACAGCGTCGATTCTCTCCGGAAGCCTTCTTCCTCCTGCAGGGCGTGCCAGAACTCCTGCCGCTCTTTCGCGTAGCCGAACTGGTGTGAGGTATAGATCGCGTCGAAATACTCGGCGAGCCCGGTCACCTCGTCCTTGAGCGCCAGCGTATCCGGATGTGAATTCGTCACGAGCATCACGCGCACGTGATGCTCGCGCAACGCGTGCAGGAAGTCCCTGGCGCCCGGCAGGTAATCGATCCGGTGATTGACGCCGCGATGCAGCTCGAGCACGTCCAGCCCCAGGCGCTCGCTCCAGTGATCCAGGCAGTACCACTGGATGTCACCCTGGATCGCTTGGTACTTCGCATACAGCCGGTTGCGAGCAACGTCGATACTGAGGCCCTTCGCTTCTGCATAGTGCTCGGGGACCAGTTCCTTCCACACGTAGTTGTCGTAGGCGAGATCGAGCACGGTGCCGTCCATATCGAGCATCAGCGTCTCGCATTCGTTCAGCATGGTTTTAGGGTCGTTATTCACCGTATACTGCGCGCCCCGTCAGCCGTTAAGGATGCTGGAATGAATTATGTCGAACTCATCGATCCGATCGTTGCCCTTGCCGGGCAGGCCGGTGATGCGATCCTCGAAGTCTACGCGAGCGACTTCGACGTTCAAAGCAAGGGCGACGAGTCTCCCCTGACGCAGGCGGACCTTGCCTCTAACCGGCAGATCGTGTCGGGACTGGCCGAGATGACGCCCGACCTGCCGGTGATCTCGGAGGAAACCGGACTGCCGACCTACGGGGAACGCAGCAAGTGGCCGACCTACTGGCTCATCGACCCGCTTGACGGCACCAGGGAATTCGTGAATCGGAACGGTGAGTTCACCGTGAACATTGCACTCATTGCAGACGGACGTCCGGTATTCGGCGTCGTCCATGTGCCGGTCCAGGGAAAGACCTACGTGGGCTGTGAGGGCCACGGTGCCGAGTTGCGCGCCGACGGAGAGCAGCCGAAACCGATCCACGTCGCGCAAAACAGCGCGCAGCCGGTACGTGTCGTCGGCAGCCGCTCGCATCGCGGTGCGAGCCTCGACGCCTTTATCGAGAATCTCGGCGACTGCGACCTGGTTCCCATGGGCAGCTCGCTCAAGTTCTGCGTTGTCGCCGAAGGCGGCGCTGACATCTATCCGCGCCTCGGGCCAACCTCGGAATGGGACACCGCAGCGGCACAGGCGGTGGTCGAACAGGCCGGCGGCTCGGTCGTGACGCTCGACGGTAAGCCTATGAAATATAACCAGAAAGAGGACATACTGAACCCGCATTTCATGGTTATCGGGGCGACCGATCACGACTGGCTGGCGCTGCTACCCGACCGCGAGTAGCATGCGTGAAACGGTCTACTAATATAGTAATAGCAACAGCCGAATCAGCTTCGTACGACCTGCATGTCCGATAAAATCGATACCGAATCATTCAAGCAACTCGAGCGCCTTCGCGAGCTGCGAGTGAGCCACAGGGACCTGGATTACCTGATCGACCGTCTGCAACATGACCCGATGGTCGACCAGCTACGCATTCGCCGCCTGAAGAAGCGCAAGCTGTTGCTCAAGGACATGATCACGTCGCTGGAGAGCGAGCTCATTCCCGATCTGGACGCCTAGGCAGATCTGTCCGACAGGCCGCCAGCGAGGATTCCTTTTTCGAGGAAGTAAAGCGCAGCGCAGCGAGCCATGACGAGAAAAAGGATCGGAGCTGGCCGCCAGATTCAGGAAGTCAGTTTCTGCCCGATGTGCCTGGCCCCGCGCTGTTCGGCAAGCGCGACCTGCTTGCGGCGCTCCTCCAGGCGCGCCGTGCGTTCCTCATCGATCTCATTCACGCAGTGCGGGCAGGAAACCCCTTCCCGGTAATCGGGTGACTCGAGATCCCCGGCTGACAGCGGTCGTCTGCAGGCATGACACTGGACGTAGCCACCCTCCGCAAGATCCTTGTCGACTGCCACGCGCGTGTCGAAAACGAAACACTCACCCTGCCATCGATTTTCCTCTTCCGGCATGTCCCTGAGGTAATTCAGTATTCCACCCTGCAGGTGGTAGACCTCTTCGAAACCCAGCTCAAGCATCAGCGCCGTCGCTTTCTCGCAGCGGATTCCGCCGGTGCAGAACATCGCCAGAGGCCGGTCCCTCGACGCCTCGGCGAGCTGCTTCGCGAACTCCGGGAACTGCCGGAAGCTGTCGGTGCCGGGATCGAGCGCGCGCGGAAACGTGCCTACCTCGACCTCGTAGTGATTGCGCGTATCGATGACGAGCACGTCGGGATTCTCGATAAGGTCGTTCCACTCTTCCGGCGGCACATACGTGCCGGTCTTCCTATGCGGCAGGATGTCCGGGCGCCCGAGGGTGACGATCTCTTTCTTGACGCGCACGCGCATGCGCCGGAACGGCGCCTCGCTGGCGTCCGTCCAGCGCGCCTCGATCGGCGTTTCCAGCGCGAGGCGGCGCTCGATCCAGTCGAATACCTGGAGGATCGATTCTTCCTTCCCGCATATCGTGCCGTTAAAGCCCTCGGCCGCAACCAGGATAGTCCCCAGTACGTTGCGCGCATCGCAAAACGCCTGGAGGTCGTCGCGAAACGTTATTGCATCGCCAAGTTCCAGGAAGCGGTAGAACGATGCGACCCTCATACGTCGGCCTCGGTATCTTCGAACGTCAGGGACAGGATACTGTGGCGGATCTCCTCGCCAAGAACCAACCGGGCATCCGCGCCAATACTGGTGATGTCATCGTCGAACTCAAGCACGCCGTCGGCATTACGACGCAGTACGTCCAGGTTCTGCAGCTTCCTGATGAAATCATGAAACAGCGTCTTGCTGAAAAAATCCGGTGAATGCAGCCCGTAAATCATGGACATGCGCTCGGCACTCTGCTGGCACAGCGACTCCAGATTACCCCTCGTGAGCTTGCCGGAGCCGTGATGCACGAGGATCGCGATAACGAGATAAAAGCGCTGCAGCATTGGCACCATCGACTGCCCGAGCATGAGCAGCTGGTAGGCCTTCGCGGACCCGGCTCGAGGGCGTATGAGCATCTTCTTGTTGCGGCCCCTCGTCAGAATCTCCAGCTGAAGTAACGCTTCGATTGCTTGCGTCGTCACATCGTCGATATCGTCGTAGTTCCACTTCAGGCAGAGCTCCTTCCGCATGAAGGGGTAGATGAGGCGAATAAGCCGCTGCAGCTCGGCGTGTTCGAGTTCACGTCCCTGGATGAAGCAGCAGGCGACGGACGCAGGCACCGCAAGCAGGTGCAGGATGTTGTTGCGGAAGTAGGTCATTAGCACTGCCGTGTGCTCGGTCATGTGGATGACGTCGCCCAACGGGTGCGAGGTGCGGCTTATTACGTCGAGGTCTTCGCCGTGCCGGATGATTTTTTCCGGCGTCCAGTCCGGCAGCGTCACCGACTCCGAATAGCTGAACTTCTTCATCAATGAGAGATACAGCTCGAGCTGCCGTTTGAGCTCCTGCGCCCCGATCTTCTGCTTGGGCGTAGCCAGCATCACGCAGGCGAGCAGGCTGATCGGAGTAACGGCCGCGGCCGCATTGATGTTGCTCATGATGTCGATACCGAGCTCATCGACAATGCCGCCGAGCCACGACGGCCGCTCGCCGCCTTCGGGCACGGCGTCTTGCCAGTCCGGCTTGCGCGAATCGAGTACGGGTTCCAGCTCGATGGGTTCCGCAATGTTCACGTAGACCTTGCCGAATTTCTCGCGCAGCGATTTGACCGACCGGATGAGCCCGAACAGCGTCTCCTTTTTCTTTTCGGAACCGCTCAACTCGCTGATGAAAGAGTCCCCCTCGATCAATTTCTCGTACCCGAAGTAGACCGGCACGAAGACGATCGGGCGTTTCGGGTTTCTTATATAGGAGTGCACGGTCATGACCAGCATGCCGCCCTTGGGCTGCAGCAATCTTCCCGTGCGGCTGCGAGTCCCCTCGACGAAGTACTCCACGGAATAGCCGCGTTGGAGGATCTGGTCGAGATAGGCATCGAATACGGCCGCGTACAGGCGGTTGCCCTTGAAGCTGCGACGCAGGAAGAACGCGCCGCCCCGCCGGAGGATCGGGCCGATGACGGGGATGTTGAGATTGATTCCCGCTGCGATATGGGGTGTGTGCAGGCCCTGTTCATAGAGGATGTAGCCCAGCAGGAGATAATCGAAATGACTGCGATGGCACGGTACGTATACCACCTCCTTGTCCTTCGCTACCTCGTGCAGGCGATTGATATGTGCGACCTCGACGCCGTCGTAAATTCGCGTCCAAAGCCAGCGCAGGAATCGTTCCACGATGCGGATCGTGGGGTAGGAAATATCCGCTGCAATTTCCTGCGCGTAGCGGCGCGCATTCTTGCGCGCCTTTTCCAGCGCGGCCGGGTCGTCGCCGGCCTCGTTGGCGATTGCCTTGCGCACGCCCGGCGCCCTCACTACCTGGTTAACCAGCGTGCGACGATTCGACAGGTCAGGACCGACGGTAGCCGTACGCCGCTGCCGAAAATGCACGCGCAGGATTCGCGAGACTTTGCGGAAGGCCACCTCGGAATCGAGATCGCTTGCAACGATGGAACTCAGCGGCAACGGATCGCTGAATCGGAGCAGCGTATTCCGGCCGAGAAGCAGGGTTGAGAAAAATTTGCGGGTTCTGCTGGCAACGTCCCAGTTCTCCGCAAACAGTAACTTGAACACCGACCGTTCTTTTTGCGGCGAGCGGCCCCAGTAGATCGCAACAGGTATCAACAGCAGCTCCTGCTGATTTGCGTCGGCCGCCTCGACGAGGCGCCGCAGCCGGGGTGAACCCTGTCGCGAGGGGCGCCGAAAAATGAACCCCTTCATGCGCCGCATGACGACGACACGGCGCGATTCGCGCCTGCCGCAGCATTTGAACGATTCGCTGGGCGATGGCATGCCGTGGAGTTTGCAGGCTCGTTCCAGGGCCAGCATGTCTGCAAGGCCGCCGGTCTCGAGTACATAGCAGACGGCCGCATCCGGGTTGCTCACGAGTTCGGCCGGTGTCTCCGGCTGGATCACGGGCCGCGCCCAGACCGCGAAGATCTTGCCGGCCAGCCAGTACAGGGGCCGCAGTAAGAATCCGGCAATGCTCATGGCGGATCAGTCTACCGAAAAGACCGTGTCAGCAAACCCTTGTTTTTGGCGAAAAATGCGCTACTCCTCGCCCGTTTCCACAGCCTCGTCGATCCGCTCTTTGGACTCGAGAACGATGCCTTCGACCGCTTCTGCTTTTTCCAGGGGTGCTTTGGCCGAATCGAGCAGGACGCCTTGCTCGCCCTCCTGATCGGGCTCGGAAGAACAACCGAGGATCGCGAGGAGTGTTAGCAACAACAGCTTTTTCATGCGGGGCTCTCCTGTAATTCACCCGTAACCGCTCTGATGAAGCGTTTCAGGTAGGCACTGATTTCGACAACGTTGTCCGTCAAGCGGTGATCACTATCAATGAGATGCAGTTCCGCATTGCACTCGCGCGCGAAACGAATGCTGTTATCCACGGGGACGACATCATCGTGCCAGCCGTGAACGATGCAAATCGGCATGCCGGGCGGCAGTGGCGTCAATTCTTCGTAGCCTTGCATGTGGTAGGCGGGCGCCAGCACGAATAACCCGGCCGCATTCACCTTTTCGGCTGCCGCCGTCGCAACATGTCCACCCATGCTGGACCCGACGAGTATCAGTGTGTCATCGATCCCCTGGCATGCGGCAACCAGTTTCTCCACCCGCTCCGTCGGGTCCGCGATGCCCTGGTAGTCGACGCTGTCGGCGGCGCAGCCGAGTTCCTTCACCATCGCGGCCATCGCCCTGATCTTGGTGCCCCAGGGCCCGCTTTCCTGGCCGTGCGAAAATATTACTGTCGTCATTTACTGGTCTCCCGGATTCAACGCTCATCCCAGGCCGAGGTCGGCTTCCACAGCAACTCGTCGAGCTGCGGCTGCCAGCGATATTTGCCCATATCGACTCGACCGGCGATTACTGGGATATTTTCACCCTTCAGCAGCTTCTTTTGCTTCTCGAACCGGGCGCTGCCGGCCTCGAAGGCGATTCTACCCGAGGCAGTGATGACCCTGTGCCAGGGCACGTCCTGCCCAGCGGGTAATTGCTTCAGCGCCCAGCCGACCTGCCGCGCGCCGCGGGGGATGCCGGCAATCTCCGCGATCTGCCCGTAGCTGGCCACGCTGCCGCGCGGAATATCGCGAATCGTCTCGTAGATGCGTGTGAGCCGTGCCTGTCTCTCCACACGAGCGTCCTCACCCCAGCTTGAGCCGCGCGCGGATCTCGCGCCTGGCATCGCGCAGCACCGTCTCGCGATCGAGATCGTCGAGTATCCGCTGCACCACTTTTTTCGGTCCCCCCTCGCCCCACGACTTGCCCTTCGCAAGGTACTCCGCGGCAATGCGCCCGACCACGTAGGTACTGTAGTAGGCAACGGCGCCCTGAGCGCCCGCTGTCAGGACGGTGGAGAGCCCGACCGTGCCGACCTTGAGCGCGCTCGACACGAAATGCAGCGCCCAGACCGTGCCCATCAGGGCTGCCGACTCGGCGACGATTACAGCGACCAGGGAACCGGCCTCCCTGTTGCTGAGAGGCAGATCATAGACGCGCGACAGGTGCACCACCATGCCGATATCGATGAATGCCGCTGCGAACAGGTCCGCCACGGGAACCGGGTTGAAGGCGACCGCGATGCCCTTGCCGACACAATAGGTCCGCACGAGCTTGTCGCCGATCTCCCGTCGCGCAGCGAGGATGCGGCGCCCGACCTGGTCGCTCAGGTCTGCGGCAAAGAGGCTCGCATTCAACGCTGCCAGCGTCTTGCCCTCGGCGTCGAGGATGTCCCACAGCGCGACTCGGAGTTCTTCGACGTCCGGCGGACGCGCGCGCTGTGCCGTGATCTCGTTGCCCGTTGCGTCGACCTCGACAACGGTCTGCGGACGTGGTTGTGCGGCAGCCGCAATAATGTGTGACGGATCGATCAGTCCTTCGGTACGCGCCCGCAGCGACGTAAGCAGCTGCGCCTGCTCGTCGGCCGTAAACAGGTCGCGCTTGTTCAGCACGACGATGACCGGGCGCCCTCGGGCAAGCAACGTGCGAAGCGATTCGAGTTCGGTTTCCGTAATGTCGCCATCCACGACAAACAGGACGAGGTCGGAACGACCGGCGACTTCCTTTGCCAGCGTCTCGCGCTCCTCGCCGCCGGCTTCGTCGAGGCCGGGCGTGTCGATCAGGTAGACGCCACCAGCCTCCTCCTCCCGCCATGCCTGCATGGCCGAGTGCTTCGTCTCGCCATGGAGTGGGCTCACGGCAAACCGGTCTTCCCCGATCAGGGCATTCAGCAATGAAGACTTCCCTGTGCTCACGCGGCCGAATGCGGCCAGGTGAATATGGCCGTGATCGAGCTTGTCCAGCATGGCCTGAACGGCCTCGTAATCCTGCGACAACGATTCGCGTACGCCCGGGGGGAGGCGCTGGTCGTTGATCAGTTCACGCAGACTCTCGCGGGCGAGATTGAGGTGGTCATCACCCCCGTCCTCGTCAGCCGGCGTCCGCTTTTTCTTCCAGGGCCAGCCTGGTAACGCGTCGAACGCCCGCTTCAATATGTTCACTGATTCCTTCCTCGAATTCCTTCGCAGCCGCCTTGGGTACGAGTTGTCCGTGCTGCTTGAGCGTCAGCACAAGGCTGCGCCCCAGCGCATCGAATATCAGGCCGTAAGCGACCGCATGAACGAGACCCCCGGCAACCGTACCGATTCCGGGAAACGCCTTCAGGCCGTTACCGGCGACGGCCAGCGTCAGTGGCAAGGTTTTGCCCACCCGGCTCTGGCTCAGATCCAGGAACTCCTCGATATCGAGGTCCCTCGGTGCCGCACCGTAAAGCTTGCAGAGCTCCTGCGTCATCGTTGTGCCGATGTAACCCTGGATAATGACGTCCGTGCCGGGACTCACGGCGGCCAGGGAGCCGATAACGGCCTTGCGCGTCGAGTTGCGAATGATCTGCTCGGACCGCTGCACGCGATACTCTTCTTCCGCCTCGACGAGTTTCTCCGCCGCGAGCCGGAAAACGGCGCGATCGCGGCGTACATCGAGCGGCTGGGCCTCGTTCTCCAGCAGCCGATTGATAGCAACGACGAGTACACCGATATCGGCAGGACGTTGGCGCCGCATGACCTGCTCCTCACCATTTTCACCGCGCTGCACGACATCCAGCTCGCCACCCGCCGATACCGCCACGACCTTGTCGCGCTCGAGGGAACCACCCATGTCATCGACGCGCTGCAAAAGCTTCTGCATGATCGCCGCCTGCTCTTCGACGGTAAAACGGTCGGACTTGTTCATGACGAGCACCAGCGGCTTGTCGAGCGCGAGCAGGTGCCCGACAGCCTGGCTCTCCGCCCGCGTCAGGTCGCCGTCGCACACGAACAGCACGACATGGGCGCGTTGCGCTTCCTCGAGTGCCATCTCGTCCAGTCCTTCTTCATGGCCACCCGTACCGGGTACGTCGGTCAGCAGAATCTCGCTGCCTTCGCTATCGCGCCACCGGTAATGGCGCACGTCGCCCGTCGATCCGCCGACGACGTCAATGGCGACATTCGCTTCGGGCACCAGCGCCTTGATGAGCGAACTCTTGCCCGTGCTTATTTCTCCAAAGAAGCAGAGGTGAATGCCGCCGGCCTGTTGACGGGCGGCCAGTTCCTGCAGTTCCCGCTGCGCTTCGCTCACGTCTACGCCGGCGGTTTCGGCATCCCGCAATCGGGCCTCAATCTCGTCACGGCTCAGCGGTGGCCGTGCGGCCGCCTTCTTTGCCGCAGGTGTCTTGCGGCGAATGAGCAGCACCCAGACCAGGTAGATAGCGAGGACAACGAGCCCGATCATCGCACCCACGTAACCCCAGCGCAGTATCCACGGACCTTCGAGGAGCCGGTCCCAGACATTCAGCGCGGTCTGGGTAAAGAACAGCAGCGCCCCGATCGCAATGAAGAACACCACGACGATCGCGAGCCCGAGAACGGTGCGGATGAACTTGTCCAGCTTCATGGATGTTCACACTGCCGCAAAAAGCGGCCAATAGGAACCCTGCACAATCCCCGCGCCGCTCCGGTTCAGGCGCAGTCGCCGTTTACGGGTGCGAATGCGGTGCTTGCGACCCGGAACCCTTCCACTGACTGATGCAGGCTCAGCGATATTGGCTTGCTGCAGCCGCACGGCTGGAACGAAATCAGAATTGAAATGTCGTGATTATTGCCGTCGGATCTTCGACATAGCCCCGCGTCGCACTGTACGTCGATACGGTCGCTGACGAACGCGCCCATGTCGACAAGTGCGCTCAGGAACGCAAATACCTGGCTCTGAATACGCTGCGCCAGGGTTTCATCGAGGGGCTCGAACACGGCCCATTGCGTCGCTTGTTCGATAGAGTTGACGATGCGCAGGCACAGGCGACGCACCGAGAGGCTGGTTAGCGGGCGCTGCATCTCGCTCCCTCGCGCCATCGTTGTCGACCCTGCCACTCGCGCCTTGCCGGCCTCGCCGGGCAGGATCACGTTGATGCCCTCACGTGTGAGGATCAGAGCGTCTTCTTCGCCGACAGGCACCGCCGGCACGAACTCCCGGCTCAAACCGAGTCCGTGCCGATCGAGGTGATGCCAGGGGCCGTAGTTGCGGTCGAGCTTGCACAGCAGGCCGGCGATCGCCCCACCAATCGCACGCGGCTGCGCGTCACTATCCTTGCGAAGTGCCATCCGGGGGAAGTAACTCACCATGTTCGGGCTGGCATAACCCTGCTCGCGGACCTCTCGTACCATGGCTCCGGGCTTCTCGATGCCTGCGCGCGGGT
>Ga0224509_10000033_pt1 | contig 40091 bp, 33 predicted proteins | sample SF_Jan12_sed_USG_5_FD_170158 | JGI IMG/M metagenome (GOLD analysis project Ga0224509, IMG submission 170158) | Sediment microbial communities from San Francisco Bay, California, United States - SF_Jan12_sed_USGS_24 | ecosystem: Environmental > Aquatic > Marine > Sediment | place: USA... | reverse complement strand
ACACCGGCCCGCAAGGTCCTGCCGGCGCTGACGGCGCTGATGGCGCTGATGGGGCTGATGGCGCTGATGGCGCTGATGGCGCTGATGGACCTCCGGGAACGGGAGTCGGTGGAGGCCCGGTTAATGTCACCGACGCGGCAACGGTTGCGGCACTGGCCGAAGCCGGCGACGTCCTCGTGGCAGAGATCACGGGCGTCACCATGGCCAGCCCGCCGGTGATGGAGTTCAGCCTTAGCACGCCTTCCGGTGGTGTGGTTGTCGGCGCGGAATCCGCGGGACGCTTCCTGTTCACGCTGGCCAAGCTCGTGCCGGCTGCGGACGGCGTACCGGCGTACTGGCAGAGCTACACCAACCGACTGGAAGAGGCTGACGATGCAGCTGGCATTCCCCAGGAGCTTGATGTTGCCCTCCAGGCCTACGTGGACTCTGGCGGCACGCTGGAGGCCGGCGACGTCGAGGGTACCTATGTCTACACCTACGGCACGGACCCGGCCAATGTAACGACGCCGGTACCGGTAGCCTACGAGCCCTCACTGACGCATCGCGTCGGCTTCGAGTATCGTCTCGACGGGAACATCAACCCAGATAACCCGTTCTTCGACTTCGTGCCTGACGGTAGCGCGGGTTCCGGAGCCCGGGAGATCGTGACCGACGATAGCTGTAACGCCTGCCACAAGCGGCTGGCGCTGCACGGCTCGGGCCGTTTCAACACGGGTTACTGCAACACCTGTCACAATCCGGGCACGCGCGACCAGAACACGGGCGCGCTGGTGGACCTGCCTCACATGGCACACGCGCTCCACGCGTCCGATAAGCGTACGTTTGAGGCCTGCAAGGCCGTCGGCGGTGTCGATATCAACCGGGATGGAGAGTGCGAGGATGAGCTCGGTGCAGTAATTCCGGAATTCGATCCCACGCTGTTCGAGTACGTGGTATACGGCCACAGTGATAGCCAGCATGCGTACGGCGACCTGCGCTATCCACAGGACGTACTGTCCTGCGAGACCTGCCACGATACGGGCAAGGGCGCCGACGGCGGCCAGTGGAACGAGAACTACAGCGCCGAAACCTGCGGTGCCTGCCACGTAAGCAACCTGGTAGTAGGTGCTCCGGATGCGACCACGGGTCTGTCCGAGTACTCTATCCAGCACTCCTTCGGCACGCCCCAGGTGAACGGCTCGTGCGGCACCTGCCATGGAGCCGGCGTTGCACCCACGAACCTCGAGGCCCATAGCAACATACTTGGCAGCACGCGTCTGCGCCTGGCCCTGGGCGAGCAGTTCAAGTTCGAGATCCTGGCGGCCGACCTGGTTGCGGATCCGCCCGTGGTGACCATCAAGATCACGAATCCGGCGGACGAGTCGACCTACGACATCATCAACGACCCCGAGTTCACGGACCGCAATGCCTCCCTGAACCTGTACTTCGCGTGGAGTACCGACGACATCTACAACGGTGACGAGCTGGGTAATATCCTTGGTGCACGCTCCGACGGTAGCTTCGTTGGCGGTGACCCTTTGCTGGATCTGGATCTGACTCCGGGCTATCCGTTCCGGATGTTGCTGGCCGACATTCAGGCCAACGCCGTAGAGAATGCCGATGGCAGCTTCGACGTGACCTACTTCACCAGCCTCCCGGCAGACGTCGGGGACTTCATGGTCGCCCTGGGCGGGCACCCGGCCGCAGCTGTCACCATTAACGGTGTGGAGAGCTTCGATCGCGCCTATGCCGCAAGCACCGTGTTCTTCCCCGGCGGTCCAGACACCGAGCGTACGCCAGTGGTGGACAATGCCAAGTGCAACAACTGCCACGGCAAGCTGAACATGCACGGCGGCAACCGGGTCGCTGGTGACTACCGCATCTGCCTGGTCTGCCACAACAACGACCTGTCGCACTTCGAGCATGTATCGGTCGACGACGAGGATCCGCACCTGCAGATCGGCGACTTCTTCGACTCGGTATCGCTGGGCGTGCTGGTCCACAACATCCACATCGGCAGTCCCGACTACTTCGCGGGCGAGTTCGCCGGCGTGGCGCTGCCCATCGCGGCGAGGCTGGACCTGTGTGAGATCTGCCACATCCCCGGCACCTATAACGGTCCGAGGGATACGGCAAGAGCACCCAGCATATTCCAGGGCGACGACGAGACCATCTGGACGGACGACGTGGTCGACTCGCCGTGGGCCGGTATCTGCACTAACTGCCACACGAGCCAGGCAGCAGAGAACCACATGCTGCTCAACGGTGGCCAGCTTGGCGGCGGTATCGAAGTCGACGCAGGCGGCGTTCCTCTTCCTGGAACGGGCGCCCCGTTCAAGGCCGACTTCACCGCAGATGGTATTGCGGGTGTTCCGATCTTCAGCAACGAAGCCTGCGGCGTCTGCCATAAGGCCGGCGGTATCGCCGACGTGGCCGATGCCCACAGGGGCGTGTTGCCACCGGATACGGGTGGTCATTGATCGCCTGACACACAGGAGGTAACGAAGAACGCCGGGGTCTCCCCGGCGTTCTTTTTTTCAGTGTCCGGGCCGGGAGGACTGCCTCCCGGCCATTCCTTATGCGCATGTTGCGGGCGCTTCCGTCGCTCAATGGCAGCGGCATTGAATTTCTTTGCATATCAGAGACTTCTAATACGGGCCCAAAGTACCTGCAATACACGGCAGGAAAGCTAAATACGTACATCTACGAAGGCGCGAGCGGTGCATCCCTGTCTTGGAATTGGTCCAGATCGCTGTACTATTTGGCAGTGGGAAAAGAACAGCGGCAGGTACATTTCTGCCCTCAACAAACGCTAGGGTGACCAAAAATGGCAAGCTTCTTGAACCGCTCGAGCCGAATTGCATCTCTCATTCTCTTCGGCGTCTTCCTTGCTGGCTGTGAAGGCAACGACGGCGCCCCCGGCGCAGCCGGTCCCGCGGGGCCTGCAGGGCCGCCGGGACAACCGGGGCCTTCCACGGGCGGCGGTGTGCCGGTTGATTCCGCCGAGAGAATCAACATCGCGGTCACGGCCATCGATGTACCTGACGGTAGTAGCCGGCCGACGGTGTCCCTGACGCTCACGAATGACCTGAACCAGGGGCTCGTCGGGCTGCCGGATTCCGGCATTAACTTCGTGCTGTCCCAGCTCACGCCGGGCTCGGCCGGGGGTTCGAGCGAATGGCAGTCTTACAAGACGCGCGAGGACGGCGACATCCCTGACGTACAGGCGAGCACGGAGAATGGATCCGAGGGCGATTTCACCGACCACAACGACGGTACCTACACGTACATTTTCGCCAGCGCCCCGGACGACTACCCGGCCGGGCCCGCGTTCGACGAAAACAAGATCCATCGCCTCGGCATCGAGATCCGCGGCCAGGCGCCGATTTCGTCGAACGGTATTATTACGTTTTATCCCTCAAGCGGCGGCCCCCCGGCTGAGGACGACGACGCGCGCCGCATCGTTGATAACGACACCTGCAACGCCTGTCACGACCGGCTCGAGTTCCACGGCGGTCCGCGTACCGACGTGGACTACTGCGTGACCTGCCACAATCCGAGCTCGATCGACGGCGATACCGGCAACACCGTGGACATGAAGGCGCTGATCCACAATATTCATGCGGGCCGGGACGGTTACAAGATCATCGGCTTTGGCGGTCGTGAACACGATTTTTCCGAGATCGTGTGGACGCAGGACCTGCGCAACTGCCAGACCTGCCACGAGGAGGACGACGAGGAAGGGGACACGCCGCAGGCCGGCAACTGGCGCCTGGTGCAGAACCGCGCGTCTTGCGGCACCTGCCATTACGACGACGGCGTACCCGATAGCGGCAACGACTTCGCGATCGAGGACGGCATACACCCATTCGACCAGGTATTTACGGACGATACGTTTTGCGAGACCTGTCACGGGCCTGAATCGACCCTCGGCGTAAGCGTTGCCGAAGCCCATGTGATCCCGGAACAGATCGAAAGCGGAAATTTCGCGTTTAATATCCTGAACGTCACGAACACGGCCGTAGGCGGGTTCCCGGTGGTGCAGTTTTCTGTCACCAACCCCAATGACGGGGACACCCCGTACAACATCCAGACGGATGCGCCGTTCACGGCGTGCGACGGCGGCGCGAGCCGTCTTGCCGTCAGCATCGGCTGGAGTACCGAACCGGATTACACCAATGCCGGCACCGGCAATACCCCGGCGCAACCCGTCTCCATGAATCCGTTGACGGCCTGCGGCGGCACGTCGACGGACAACACTGATGGCAGTTTCTCCGTAACCTCGCCCGTAGCGGTACCCGCCGGAACGACCGGCACCCTGGCCGCCACCATCGACGGGCATCCCGCTGTCGACGTCGATCCGGAGATTGAGGGTCCCGAGCGCATCGCAGTTACGAATGCCGTTGCCTACGCGGTAGTGACGGATACGGAGGCGCAGCCGCGCCGCGATGCGATCCTTATCGACAAGTGTGACGACTGCCACAACAGGCTATCGGTCCATGGCAATAACCGCACCGACGAGCCCGAGGTCTGCGTCGTCTGCCACAACCCGAACGCAACCGACGTCAACCGGCGCGTGCCGCCCTGCACCGATGACCTCGGCAGCACGGACGATGTATCGATCGACTTCAAGCGCATGATCCACAGGATCCATTCCAGTGGCGCGACCGGGGTTCCCTACGATGTCTGTGGATTCGGCTTCCCGAGCAGTTCGCATAGCTACAGCGTGACCTACCCGGGCCACCTGAACAACTGCGAAGGCTGTCACGAGCCGCCCGACGCGAGAAACAACATTTACCCGTATCACCCGGTCGAGGCCGGCACGATCCTCGGCACGACGATTGATGTGGGTGCCGACGTCGATTCACTCACCGACGACGTGGTTATCTCGCCGAACTCGGCCGTGTGCTCGAGCTGCCACGTGTCCGACCTGGCGAAGACGCACATGGAGCAGAACGGTGGCAACTTCGCCGCAACGAAGAATCCGGATGGCACCCTGAATCCGGCCGACGTGGAAAGCTGTGCGCTGTGCCACGGCCCGGGACGGTCGGCCGACGTGAGGGAGGTTCATGGCGTAGGCGACTTCCAGTTCAATTAATTTACGGGAAAGGATGCTGCCATGAGGCTGCTCTCACTAGTAATCGCAGGAACCCTGCTGGGTCTCCTGGCCGTCAGTCCCGCTGACGGCCAGGAAGGGCCTGACTACAGCCGCGAAGGCGCGGATACCTGCCTGTCGTGCCACGAAGACGAGTCGATGCTCGCGATCTTCCGCACCAAGCATGCCGTGCCGTCGGACTCGCGCAGTCCTTTCGGCCAGGGCCAGCTGCAGTGCGAAGCCTGCCACGGCCCGGGCGGCGACCATGCCGGCCGTGTACGCCGCGGCCAGGAACGGCCCGCGATCCCGTTCTTCCACTTCGGCAGCACGGCCACGGTCGAAGAACAGAACGGCCAGTGCCTCGGCTGTCACAACAGCGGCGTGGGCTTCGGCTGGCACGCGGGTGAGCACCCGGTCGATGAAGTCGCCTGCGTCGATTGCCACCAGATGCACATTGCCTCCGATCCGGTACTGCAAACGGCAACGCAGCCGAATGTCTGCTTCGACTGCCACCAGGCACAGCGCACCGAGACGCTGAAGGCGTTCGCCCATCCGTTCTTCCAGGGCAAGATGGACTGCACCGGCTGCCACAGCCCGCACGGCGACGAGGTCGCTTCAAGCCTGGCGCGGCAGACCGTCAACGACACCTGCCAGCAGTGCCATGCCGAGCAGCGTGGCCCGTACCTCTGGGAACACGCGCCGGTCAGCGAGGACTGCACGCTCTGTCATTCGCCGCACGGCTCGAATCACCCGGGCATGCTTACAAAACGGGCTCCACTCCTGTGCCAGAGCTGCCACTCGCAGTTCGGCCACCCGAGTGTTCCTTACGGGCCTGACGAACTTATCACCGGCACGCCGTCGCGGTTCCTGCTGGCACAGAGCTGCCTGAACTGTCATTCCCAGGTGCACGGATCGAACCATCCCTCCGGCTCCAAACTGATGCGGTGACGACGATGAACAACACGCAATCGAAACTGTTACTCGCTCTCGGCGCGATCGCATTTGCGCCGGGCATTGGGGCGCAGGAAGTCGATACCAGCGACTGGGCCTGCGAGTACTGCCCGTTCCAGCAAGGCCACGAGGGAGACTACGAGGTCAGCGCCGGCAGCGTCAGTGACGACTCCGCCTACTTCGGCAATGCCACCGGTTACGACGAAGAAGGCGCTTACGGCAACCTCGACGGCGAAGGCTCGTACGCAAGCGGCGCCTACCGCATGGACTGGACCGTCGAAGACCTCGGCCTTGACTCCCGCGCTGCGGAACTCGAAGGCAGCCATGCGGGCAAGTTCGACTACAACATCGGCTTTCGCCAGCTGCCGTACCGGCAGTTCAACACGACGTCGACGATCTTCGCGGAATCCGGCAACAGCCTGCTGCTGCCGCAGGGCTGGGTGCGTGCGCCGACGACCGACGGCTTTACAGAGCTCGACTCGAGCCTCGTTAGCCGCAACATCGAGAGCGATCGCAGCATCTATGAAATCGGCGGGCGCTACCTCGCAGGCAGCCGATGGAGCTTCTCCCTGGATTACCGCCGGCAGGAGAACGACGGCACGAAGATCCAGGGCGGCTCGGTATTTTCGAATTCGAGTCTGCTGCCGATGCCGTTCGACTACGTCACCGACGAAGTGGACTTCGCCGTGCGCTACGGTGCCGACAACAGCTTCGTCGCATTGAGCTGGTACCTGTCGGACTTCCAGAACGACAACACCGCGTTGTTCTGGGAGCAACCGTTCTCCGGCGCGGCCGGCGCAGACACCCTGGCCCAGGCCCAGGCACCGGAAAGCCGATTCCAGCAGCTGACGCTGGCGGGCGGCTATTCTTTCCCGGATCTGCAGACGGTCCTGAGCCTGTCTGCGTCGATGGGACAGATCACGCAGGATACGCAACTGCTGCCCTATAGCAATAATACCGTGCTCCCCGCCGACCCGCTGCCGCGCACCTCGCTGGATGCGGAAGTCGACACAGCGAATTTCGCCGCAGGCATCACGTCGCGTATCTTCAGGAAAGGCCGCATCAAGCTCAGCTACCGCTACGACGAGCGCGACAACAAGACTGCGCAGGACACGTGGAGCCGCGTCATCGTCGACACGTTCCCGACCGCCGACCAGGAACTCAACATCCCGTACAGCTTCGAACGGTCTTATCTCAGCCTCAGTGGCGACTACGACCTGTTCGACATCCTGCGCGTATCCGCAGGTTACGACCGCAAGGACATCGACCGTGAATTCCAGGAGGTTGCCTCGCAGTCCGAAGACACCGGCTGGGGCCGGCTGCGTATTCGTCCCGGGGCGGGTTTCGACATCGACGTGCGCGGCGGCGCCTCGAAGCGCGATGTTGATAACTACGACGAAGCGTTTGCGATTGCCACGGGCCAGAATCCGTTGATGCGCAAGTACCACCTCGCCTACCGCTACAGGGAATTCGGCGAAGCTACAGTGAGCTGGTCGCCGGCGGCCACGCCGATCTCGATTTCACTGACCGGCCTGTTCGCCGACGATGAGTACACGAAGTCCGAGCTCGGCTTAACCGACGCCGACGAACTCAGCGTCGCGCTGGACTTCGGCTGGTCGATTACCGAGAGCACCTCGGTCTACTTCAATACCGGTTACGACACGCTCGAGTCGACCCAGTTCGGCAGCGAGTCTTTCGCGCAACCGGACTGGCGTGCGGACAACGAGGACGAGTTCACGACGATCGGGACGGGCATCAATTTCCGCGAGATCGGCGAGCGATTCGACCTGCAGCTCGATTACATGCGTTCCGAGGGCACGTCGTCGATAACGCTCGACTCGGCGACCGACCCCGTAGCGCAATTCCCGGACCTCGAAACGACGCTCGATTACCTGAGGGTCCGCCTCGGATTCAGGCAGTCGGAACGCATCGAGTGGAACCTGTACGCGCTGTACCAGACCTTCGAAACCGAGGACTGGTCGTTGCAGGGCGTTACACCCGACGCGTTACCGCTGCTGCTGTCGCTCGGCGCAACGCCGTACGACGATGAGCAGGTCATCGTCGGCATCGGCTTCCGCTACCGCATGGGCGCCAAATCCGAAGAGTAGATCCGCGCCATCTGAAGGAGCGTTTCTCGAACCGCGATGTCGCTTCGCTCTTGAGGCGGGTCGCTCCGATACCTTTTCTCGTCATGGTTGACCAGCGACGTCCGGCCGCTGCGTCGTTCGGCCGAGCCAGGGCGGTCCGGGGCGTTTGCCGACCGAAGTAAAGCGCAGCGTAGCGAGCCATGAGGGAGGCAAATGCCCCGGGCGCCCGACGGGTCAAGAAGGGTATTGGTTCGAGAACCGCGCCGCCTAGAAGCGGACGGTAATTCCCGCGAACGTCTCGAACTGGCTCAGCATCTTACCCTCCAGCCGGATGGCGCAGATGTTCTGGTCCGGGCCGGTGCTGCAGAACAGGTCGGTACTGCTGCTCACGAGCGTTCCATAGGCCCTCGCCTCGACACGGATACCGACGCGCGACGTGGGCAGGAACTTCATGCCGACACCGATCGAACCCGAGAAGAAGGTATCGCTGTTCGACTCCGCCGAACTGGTCCTGATGTGCGTACCGCCCAGCGTAAACGCGAGATACGGGCGCGCCACCTCCCCGTCGAACTGGTAGGTGCCACCCAGCTGCAGCACGTGCAGGTCGATGTCCACCTCGGGGTCATTCGCCGTCGCGCCAATAAACTCGGCCTCGGTCTGCTGCTGCGAGTAGAAGATCTCCCACTGCGTGGGATCCTGGTGGCGGATATTGAGAATCAGGCCGAAGCTCGGCGAGTCCTTCAACTCGTACCTTGCCTCTGACTCTTCTTGCTCGAACGTGCCGCCGAAGCGATAGGCACCGAAAGCCGTGATCTCGGTGGTCGCTTCCTGCGCCTGCAGCAATGCAGGAAAGAGAAGCAGCAGGATTGGCGGTAGTTTCATGAAGGTAGCTCCTCGCACGCGAATTCAGTGTACCTCAATAAGCGAACGGCCCCACGAGGGGGCCGTTGCTTTTCTTGCGTTTAGAGCGTTGATTACTGTGGCTGGTAGGAGAACCGTAAGTAGCCGACGCGGCCCGGAATGTCGTGCACAACCGGGTTGAAGCCGATGACGCCGCAGTTCTGGCAGACGGGCGGATCTTCGTCCAGCACGTTGTTGAAGCCGAGCGTAAACGTCATCGAATCGTTCGCGAAGCTCGGGTTCCAGCTCAGACGCAGGTCCGTGAACATCGCCGAATCCAGCTGGCTGCCGTCATTGTCCATCTCGTCGAACCAGCGGAACCTGAGCGAACCGGTGAACCGGTTCATCGTCCAGCCGACAGAGGTGACAGCACGCCATTCGGGGAATGCGCGGAAGAAGGTCTCGTCCGGCGCGGTACCCGTCAGGTCATTCTCAGACTGCGTGCCGTCTGGATTGTTGGTGCGCTCGATGTACTCGGCCAGGTGCGTCGCATCGACGTCAAGCGTAAACGTACCGACGCTCGTTTCGGGGCTGAGATAGCTGAACGCGATGTCGACACCCGAAGCGTCGATCCCGCCGAGGTTCTGCAGCTCATTCTGTACCGTACTCAGCCGACCGGAACCCGAGCGCGGCGTATTGACACAGAACGCAGGATCGAGCGTTTCTACGCACGCGTCGATGAGCTCGCCCGGGCTCAGGCCCTGCACGGCATCCGTGATCTCGACACTGTAGTAGTCGACGGACAGCGTGATGCCGTCCGACCATGCCTGCCCTTCCGACCAGGCGGGGCTGTAAACGATGCCTGCCGTGATGTTGTCGGACTCTTCCGGCTGCAGCTGGTCGTTGCCGACCGACAACGCGGACAGTTGCGGGTTGATCTGCGCCAGACCGGGGTCTACTCCGAGCGTCGCACAGTTTGCCTGAATTTCCGCGGGCTGCGCGGTATCACGACCACCATTCGCCTCACCAAGGATACCCGTGTAATCGGCACAGGGATCAGTAAACGTGAAGTCTTCACGCGCAGCGCCACCGAACAGTTCGCCGATGCCCGGCGCGCGGAACCCGGTCGAGGCGGACGCACGCAATGACAGCTGATCGAACGGCCGCCACAGACCGCTGACCTTGTACGTTTCCTTGGAGCCGGACGAGCTGTAGTCGGAGCTTCTTGCCGCCACGTTGAACTCGAGCAGGTCAACGAGCGCTACGCCAGCGATCACCGGGATATTCAACTCACCGTAGAATTCGGTGACGTCGAATCCACCGGCGGTTGCGCCGGACGGGATGCCCGCGGTCTCGCCGCTGGCCGCGATCGGGTCCGGCCGGAACGAGCCTTCGTGATCACGATACTCGAGACCGGCTGCGAAACCCATCATGCCGGCCGGCAGGTCGAGTACGTCACCGCCGATATTGAACGCGTAGTTTTTGAGCGTCTGCTCGCTGAAATCGCGCTGCGTGTAACGGACGAAATCGAGCATTTCCTCCGTGATCGAGCCGGTGCCGTCGGGCCCCTGGCCGCCGAAGAAATTGAACGGCACGCAGTTCGGGGTAGCATTACAGGCGTCGATGGGTCCCATCGCGACCTGCAGCCTCGCCGCATTGTGCGAGTTCTGCTTCTCCTGGAAGCCACGATTGTCACCGTAGCCGGCCGTCAGGTCCCAATAGAAGTTCCGGTTGGCGCCCTGGAACTCTCCTTCGAGGCCCGCCGAAATCATGTAGGTGTTGACGTCCTGGAAGAACAATCGTCCACCGGATTCAATCGGACGGCGTCCGAAGAAGTCCAGATTTCCGTTCGCAACGGACAGGTCCTGGCCAGTGAAGTTGTAGGGATTCGTCGCTGATATAAAGAAGTTGTCCGTGATGCGCGTACCGCAGTCATTGCCCAGGCACAGCGGCTCGGGAGCGGCCTTGGTCTCTGACGAGCGATTCGTGTAGGAGCCCCTCGCAAACAAGGTCACGTTCGGTGCGAGTTCATGCCGCACGTTGGCGTAGATATTGACGCGCTCGTTCGGCGTGCGCAGGAAGTTGTAGCCCGGCCCGTTGAAGTTGAAGCGATCGGCCGTGGAAAAGGCGTGGAAGTCAGCGCCACCGTCCGGATCGTTGGGGTCCCACTGTGGAATGTTCGCCCCTCCGTCATTCAGCACGCCATCGTTCAGCGTGATGTCTTGGCCGCCTAAGTTGGGCCCAAATATCAGGCGCGCCTGCGGGGTAAACGACGAACATCCTCCCGCATCACAACTCGTGGCATCCGGTGTCGGGTACTTCGATCGGTCCCGATCCCAGGTTTCCACGCCGCGCTCGTCCCGGTAGCCCATGCTCAGCACGAAGTGCGTGGTATCGTTGCCGCCACCCCACAGCGCCGAGAATTCATAGGACTCGCCGTCGTTGTCTTCGAGGTAACTGCCGGCTTGCGCGTCGAGGCGGAAGCCCTCGAAGTTCTGCCGCGTGATGATGTTGACGACACCGCCGATCGCGTCCGAGCCATAGATCGCCGAGGCACCGTCCTGCAGTATCTCGACGCGCTCGATGACGTTGTCGGGAATCGTGTTCAGGTCGACCGCATTCGGCACACCGGATGCCGAGGCGCCGGCGATCCAGCGCTTGCCGTCCACCAGCACCAGCGTGCGCTTGGCGCTGACGTTACGGATCGAGAGCTGCACGGCACCCGCGCCGATGCCCGAACCATCCTGAGGAAAACCGGAGTTGCCCGGTACGTTGAACTTCGAGTTGACGGCCGAGCCCGTGATCGGCAATTGCTGCAGCGCATCACCCAGATTCGTCACGCCGGTGCTCTCGATGTCCCCGGCGCCGATTTCCATGATGGCCACTGGCTCATTGAGCGGATTGCGTCGGATGCGCGACCCGGTAACGACCACTTCTTCCATGTCTTCCGCCTCTTGAGCGCGCGCCATATCCGCGGGCGCGATCGCCAGGCTAAGGACCAGGGCGGAGGCCCCGGCTAGTGCGATTGGAGTTTTCATGTATCCCCCTTCCGGTTGGTACCAAACGTTGCGTTTCGACAACGAAACAACATCATCGCGGTCGAAACAGGAAATTTCCCGAAATCTTTATGTTTGTTAAGTGACAGTGCGAAGTTCGAATAGTTTCGAACGCTTCGTCGCAATCATACTCCGTATATAACCAATTACTATGTTGTTGTTTTGCAACATCGTCATTGCACGGATCAGAGACAGGTCTTGGAGCTCGTCTTCGGCGATAATCCGGGAATGCAGCCAAACGAGGGCAAATCATCGCTACCGCGTCGCATCGCCCTCGGCGCCCTGCTCCTGTTGTTGCTCGTCACCGGCCTGTACTGGCTCGAACTCGCGATTCCGAAGCGCGACTACTTCATCGAGCGTCGCGGCACGCTCGTTAGTGCCGACGTCACCGAGGCAAGTTCCGACGGCATCGTGCAGAAACTGGTGCGGATGGAGTCATCGACCGGCTTGAGGGTGAACATGCGCGTGGTCCGGCCGCAGACCGTTCCGGGACAAACGCTGCCGGTCATCATCGTGATGGGCGGGGAAGGCACGGGCAAGGACGCGGTCGACCTTGTCGGCGCGCCGGAGGGCATCGCATACCTTGCCCTGGACTATCCCTACGAAGGCGACCAGGAACTCGATGCGTTCTGGGAGTCGTTGACCGCGATACCCGGTATCCAGCAGGCATTCCTGGATTCGCCGCCCGCGATGTCGCTCGCCGTGAACTGGGCCGAACAGCAAGACTGGTTCGATCCGGACAACGTCGAACTGGTGGGAGCCAGCCTCGGTGTGCCATTCACGGCTGTCGCCGGTGCGCTGGATGAACGATTCACGCGCGTATGGCTTCTACACGGCGGCGCAAAAAACGTACCCTGGGTCATGCACGTGGGGAAGCGTTACGTAGAGAACGAGTTCATGCGAGGGATGCTGGCTCGCGGTGCATTGTTACTTGTCTACGGCAACTCTTTCGAAGCCCTGGACTGGATCACGGAAATCGCGCCTCGGCCGCTGGTCATCGTTGCGGCCAGGGACGATGATTTCGTGCCGCCCGAAGCGCAACAGCCGTTCGTCGAAGCTGCGGAGGCCAGTGAACACATCGAGATCGTCTGGACCGAGGGCAGGCACATCCGTCCAACCCGTCGTGAGGAACTCCAGCAGCTGCTCGATATCGTGCTGAGCCGCATCGACTACGGAGACCCGGCCGAGTGATTAGGAAAGGCATCAGGCTGACCGTAATCGTGGCGATCGCACTGCTGGTGCTTATTTCGGCAACGGCATACTTCATCAACCTGTACCGCGATTCCATCGCCCTCGAGGTTGCCCGGTCAGCATTGGGCGAAAGCGACGTGCGGGTAGTCGATGTATCGGTCGAATCGATCAGTTCGAATGAGGTGCGGTTCGACGAGATCACTCTCGAACTCGCAGCGGGCGGAATCATCTCCATAGATGGCGTGACCTTGCCGGTCCGGTTTCGCGGCCTCACGGACAGCACGCTCCACATCGACACCGTGAGGTTCGAGCCCGGCGCTGCCGACACGGGCCCCATCCGTTTCGCAGCGGGCTTGCAGAGTTTTCTCCAGGCCCCGGCGGCCACGCCGGGCGCCACGATTCGGATTGACGAGGTGCTGCTGCCCGACATGCCCTTGATTCGGGACGTGGCCTGGCATGCAGACCTGCTGAACCCGACGCTGCGAGCGACAGTCGGAACCTTCGAGCTGATCACGACGACGACGGAGGATGACGACGGCGCATTTCGGGGATCCTTGCGCGCGCTGCTGCCGGACGATACCGAAGCCGTCATGCTCGGATTCCGGCTTGCGCCTGATCAGGAGGGCTTCCTCGTTCGCGGCACTATCAACCTGGCGCTCGAGCCGCTGCTGCCGGCACTGCACGCGATTGGCGCGGTGCCAGCCGAGGTGACAGGGCTCATCTCCACCTTGAGTGGCGTATTCGAATTTCGGCTGGAGGCGGACGAGACGCTGCCTGTCGAGGTTCAGGCAACTTTCGACACGGCATCCGCTACGGCGGTGACCTACCGGGCGGAAGATGCCGTAATCGGGCTGTCGGTCGCCGCGACGACCCCGGTGGATGCCGTGGCCGTATACCCGTCGCTCGACTGGTCCGCGCAGATCGCGCGGTCTTCCGTCGAGATTACTGGCATGGACTTCGACCTTCCTGTCGTGCGTCTTCGAAACAGCGAGTGCCACTCCGGCATCTCCTGCCGCACGGGTCTCGACTTTTCATACGGCGATGTGGCCATCAGCGACCTGACTATCGACGCGGTAACGGTAAACGCCGGGGCCGTGCAGTTCGACAGTCGTGACAATGAGTGGACGGTCTCGTCGCCGGGTACGCGGATCACGCTGAACGGCCCGGCGGTTGCCGGGCGTCACGTCGTGGCCCCCGCCATTGAGGCGGACGTGTCAGGGTCGAACGAGCGTGTGTCCGCGGTCGTGGACTTCAGCACGCCCGAAGGCGGGCTGTCAGGGCGCGCCGGCTTGTCGCACGATCTTGCAGCCGCTACCGGCACATTCACGCTGCAATCCGCAGCGCTCGAATTCGACCTGCTCAACCTGTCCGCAATCTTCACAGACTGGCCGTACGACTGGGACGTCACGGCCGGCCGCGGCACGGCAGGAGCCGAATTCGGCTGGAGCATGGCCGACTCAGACTTCGCGTACAAAGGATCGATGGCGCTGACTGCCGACTCCCTCGCCGGCCGCTATGCCGATATCGCCTTCCTGGGTTTCAGCAGCCGGCTGGATATCGAAGTTGATTCAGAAACGCCACTGGCGCTGAAACCGGCCCGATTCGACGTCGCCCTGGTCGACATCGGCTTCCCTGTCGAGGACATCAGCGGCGTAGCCACGCCCTACATCGACGACTCAGCGGTCGAGGTGAGCTCCCTGTCGATGACGGTGCTCGGCGGGACGGTGACCGCGGATCCGTTCCGCTTCGACCCGGACGCCGATAGCAATGAGTTGATGCTCAGGGCCAGCAACGTTCAGCTGCCATTAATGGTCGGCCTTGCAGACTTGGAAGCTGTGACCATCAGCGGCAGCGTGTCGGGGGAGATCCCTGTGACCATCCGAGGCAACAACGTGATCATCGACGAAGGCTTCCTGGAAAACGACCCTCCGGGCGGCGTCATCCAGTATCTTGGCGGCGCTGCAAACGGCGTCGTGGACGACACATCGCAACTGGGCGTCGTCACCCGGACGCTCAGGAATCTCGAGTTCGACTCGCTGACCTCGGCGGTCAACTACTCTCAGGAGGGCGATTTGGTATTGCAGATGCGGCTCAAGGGAATCAATCCCGACGTCGACCCAACGCAGCCCGTTATCCTCAACCTCAACGTCGAAAACAACGTGCCGCAGATGCTGCGCAGCCTGCAGGCAACGCGATCCATCGAGGATGTTCTCGAGAGGAAACTTTCGCAATGATGCTTCCGGCGCCGCATGGCATACGTTAAGCTGCGCGCAGGTGCTCTGAAGGTACTGACCATGTCCAAATACTTGCTGACAAGCGTTCTCCTCGTCCTGCTCGCAGGCTGCAGTCCAACCGTCAGGGTGGAAGCGCCGAAAGAGCCGATCGAGATCAACCTGAACGTCAAGATCGAACACCACATTCGCGTGCAGGTCGATAAGGAACTCGAGGACCTGTTCGAAGAAGACAGTGAACTGTTTTGAGGGCCGTTATCATGAAACCTGACGTAATTAGGCAATTAGTCGCAGCATTCCTGCTGGTACTTGCGTTTCAGAGTGCGTGGGCCATCGACCTTCACGCGGCCAAGGAGCAGGGCGTGGTGGGTGAAGCCAACACGGGCTACCTGGCCCCGATCGGCACACCGAGCGCTGAAGTGAAAGCCCTGGTTTCCGAGGTGAACGCGAAGCGCAAGGCCGAGTTCAAGCGCACCGCCGAAAAGACCGGTGCAACCCTCCAGCAGGTGCAATTCCGCTTCTACGAGCTGGCCGTGCAGCGCACCAAGCCCGGTCATTACTACCAGGATCCAGGCGGCAGCTGGAAGCAGAAGTAAGGGCTTCTTTTAGTCGAAACGCGTGTACTCCATCGCGGCATCGACCCGCTCACGCGCCATCTGTACGGCGGCTTCTCGCGGCGGTATTCCATGGCGGTCCGCGCGCTCCAGCATCTCCGCCGTGTTGGCGCGAACCTTCTCGTCTATCGCCGCGAACGCATCGCGCTTGCGGCCACCCGCGACTTCGGTAGCCGCACAGATCACTCCGCCCGCATTCGCGATGAAGTCCGGAATACACAGCACGCCGCGTTCGTACAGCATGTGTTCGGCCTCGTCGGTGATGCCGATATTGGCGCCCGGCACGATGAACCGGGCTTTGACCGATGCCTGGTTCTCCGCGCGGATGACATCCGGCCGCGCAGCGGGAATCAGCAGGTCGCAGTCCACGCCGATGATCGAGTCGCGCTCGATCTGCTGACCGCCCTCGAAGTCGATCATGTCGCCATCGGCCTCTTTGTGCGCGATCAGGGCCGCGACGTCGAGACCGCCCGCATCGAAGACCGCGCCCGTGATATCGGCTGCCGCCACGATCGATGCGCCTTTCCCGGCGAAGAAACGAGCCGCGTGTTTGCCGACCGCACCGAACCCCTGCACGGCGACGCGCATGCCGGAGAACTCCATGCCGATCTTTTCCTTCGCAACGTCGGCGCTGACCAGCAATCCGAATGCCGTGGCGCCGACTTCGTCCAGCGGGATACCGCCGAGTTCCCGCGGCAGGCCTGCGCTGCGGCCGCCCTCATCCTTTATGAATGCCATCGCGGCCTCATTGGTGCCCATGTCGGGACCCGGGATGTAGTCGGTGATGCCCCGGATGCCCTGTGCGAACGCGCGGATCCACTGCTCCTTGAGGTCCGGATCCATCAGCGGGTCGCCGAAGATCACCGACTTCGCGCCGCCGTGCGGTAGCCCTGCTGCCGCGTTCTTCAGCGTCATGGCGCGCGCCAGCCGGAAGCACTCCTCGAACGATACGTCGGGAGCCATGCGTGTGCCGCCGATCGCGGGTCCGCAGGCGACATTGTCGACGACCACGATCGCCTTCATGCCCAGCGTCGGCTGGTAGAGGTGAAGCACTGTCTTGGGGCCCAGATCATCGCAAAAGCGGAACTCGGCTTCGGATACTTCGTCTTCCCTTATGCTGACTTTTTCTGTCCGAGCTCCTCGGCCATGCTTTCTCGAATCAGGTACTTCTGGACCTTTCCGGTAACGGTCATCGGGAACTCGTCGACGAAGCGTATATATGTTGGAATCTTGAAGTGTGCCAGCCTGCCCTTGCAAAACTCCCGGATCTCCGATTCGCTCGCTGTCTGTCCTTCGTGTAGTTTTATCCATGCGGCGACCTCCTCGCCAAATTTGGGATCGGGCACGCCGACCACCTCGGCCTGCTCGATCTTCGGGTTCGTATAGAGGAATTCTTCGATCTCGCGCGGGTAGATGTTCTCGCCGCCGCGGATCAGCATGTCTTTGCTGCGGCCGACGATGCGCAGGTAATCGTCTTCGTCCATCGTGGCGATGTCACCGGTTCTGATCCAGTTGGCGGCGTCGATGTCTTTCACCGTGCGCTCAGGATCGCCCCAGTAACCACGCATGACGTTGTAGCCGCGGGTGCACAGCTCGCCGGGCTCGCCGCGCGGCACGATGTGCCCCTCCTCGTCGACGACCTTTATTTCCGTATTGGGTAACGGCCGCCCGACGGTGCCCACGCGAAGCTCGATCGGGTCGTCGGGCAACGTCTGCGTGGAGAGGGGCCCGGTTTCCGTCATGCCGTAACCGATGGTGATCTCGCCGAGGTGCATCTCTTCAATGACGCGATGCATGAGTTCGATCGGGCACGGCGCACCCGCCATGATCCCGGTGCGCAGCGACGTCGTGTCGCGGTCGGCGAAGTCCGGTTCATCGAGCATGGCGATGAACATCGTCGGCACGCCGTGCAGGGCCGTGCAGCGCTCTTCCTCGATGGCGCGCAGGCAGGCGTCCGCCTCGAACCCCGCCGCAGGCAGCACGATGGCCGCACCGCTCGACGTACACAGCAGCGTACCGAGCACCATGCCGAAGCAGTGATACATCGGCACCGGCATGCATAACCTGTCCCGCTGCGTAAACTTCATGATGCTCGCGGACATGCTGGCGTTGTTGACGATGTTGTGATGCGTCAGGGTCGCCGCCTTGGGGGCGCCGGTTGTGCCGCTCGTGAACTGGATGTTTATCGGCGCATCGAAATCGAGTTTTCTGCCGATTGTCTCCAGCGCCTGGAAGTCCTCTGCTCCCGCCTTCGACGCGACATCGGCAAAGTTGAACATGCCGGGCGACCGCTGCTTGCCCAGGCGTATGACGAATCGCAAATCGGGCATGCGTGCCGAATGTAATTGCCCGGGCTCGCTCGCCGCGAGTTCGGGCGCGAGCTCGTTCAGCATCGCAACGTAGTCGCTGGTCTTGAAGGAAGACTCGGAGATCAGCGCGCGGCAGCCGACCTTTTTCAAGGCGAACTCGAGCTCCGGGGTACGGTAGGCAGGGTTGATGTTGACGAGCACCAGGCCCGCGCACGCGGTTCCGAACTGTGCGACCAGCCATTCGGCGCGGTTGGGCGCGAGCATACCGACCCGGTCGCCCGGCTGCAGACCGAGCGCAATGAGTCCAGCGGCGAAGTTTCTCGCCCGCTCCCTGAGCTCCCGCCAGTTCCAGCGGATTCCCTGATCGACGACAATCAATGCATCGTTGTCAGGCCAGCGGCGAGCTGCTGAATCCAGCAGCTGCCCGACGGTTACCCCGAGCAGGGGCGTGTCACCGCTCCCGTGCGCATAGCTCTTCAACGCCATACTCCGGTGCGTTCCAACCTGGTCACATTAGGCCGTTTTCGCGCCGAATATTCACTTCGTAGTTTTCCCTAGCGGTTGCGGCAATTACGAGTTGAACAGGGGTTTCGGTGCAGCCCGGAATATGAGTATTTATGTCAACCGGGGCGCCGCTCGCCTTTATACTCCGCACATGGCTCGAACCCGCTCGCTCTCGTTGCTCGTCGTTGCCTTTGCGGCCACCCTGGCGGCTTCCTGCGCCACGCGCATCCCCGTCGGAACGGATTTCAGGGACGCAACTGACGAGCACGAGTACGTAGTAGATCTTCGCTTCGTAACCAACCGCAAGCTCATCGGAACGGGCGCCGACGGGGAGTACTACGGCGACAAACATGGTGAGCTTTCCGCCGGGAGCTGCCGTGTCGGATTCAGGGCCGGTGCCGATCGGGGCGATGTCCTCCGCGTCGATACACGTTCCCTGGAGACGATCTTCGCGGACATCGCGCCGGAAGCCTTCGTCATCTACGTGCACGGCTACGGGGAGTATTTTGCGAAGAACTGCTGGCGGGCGGCGCTGTTGCAGCAGCGCCTCGGGCTCAACGACAGGATGGTCTTGTTCTCCTGGCCGTCGAGTTCCTACCTGACCTACGCAGGAGACGCGAAAGACCTCGAGCAGAGCATCGACGAACTGAACGAGCTACTGACCCTCGCCGCGGAATCCGTCGGCCACGAACGAATCGTACTGATGGCTCACAGCATGGGGTCGCGCGGGCTAGTCGATGCGCTCAAGGCCCGCAGCGATGAAGCACAATTCCGCGGTGCGATTTTCGTCGCTCCGGACATCCGGCGCGACGTCTTCCGCGAAAACGTAGCGATGCTGCAGCAGAAGGTATCCGACATCGTCGTCTACATGTCGGACCATGATCGGGTGCTGTGGCTTTCCACGACCGTTAACGTTTCGGGCAGGCTCGGTGTCGCCAAGGAATTCGATCTCGAACATACGACCGTCATCGACGTAACGCCGACGGGCACCAACGATATCACCGGGCACCTGTACCACATGCTGAACCCGGCCGTTATCGAGGACCTGCGTGCGCTACTTGGTACCGCCCCCGCGGATGAGCAAAGGGGCTTTCAACGTGTGCCCGGCGAGATGCCCGGCTTCTGGCAGTTGGAACCGCTCCCCTGACATTCTCTCGCCGGCCCTCGTACAATGTTGAGTTCGCCGACAGAGGGACTCCTGATGAAGGACAAAGTAGCTGCATTCGCAACCGTGGACCCGTTCGACGAAATGACCGGGAAGAAGCCTGGCCACGCACAGAACCTGGCCGACGGCCAATGGGTCTCGGTCGAGCAGCTGCGCGACGATATTGTCGATCCGATGAACGGCGCGCGTTTCCTGGAGATCCCGGACACGCAGGACTTCGGGCCGTTCATTAACGGCCTCGGCAGCTGCCCCAAGACGGGACTGCACAATCCCATGAAGAACGCCGAGCGCTACGTGATGCTCGGGCACGTGTGCGCGAGGGCCGCCGCCCTGCTGGCCGAGCAGGAGGTTGCGGATTATTTCACGCGCCTCATCCAGCGCGTTATGCCCAAGAGCTGGAACCAGTGCGCCGGCGAGGTGCAGATCACCCGCATCTTCCTGGAAAACTTCGCCGGCGACGGCGTGCGTTTCCTGGCTCGCGGCTTCTCGAACCCGGGCGACCGCACCGGGCAGGAATCGCGGGGATATCGCTGGCCGTTCGGACCGGTCGTCGTCGTCGCACCCTTCAATTTCCCGCTCGAGATCCCGGCGCTGCAAGTGATGGGCGCACTGTTCATGGGTAACCGCCCGCTGGTCAAGATCGACTCGAAGGTCAGCATCGTGTTCGAGCAGTTCCTGCGATTCCTCGTCCATTGCGGTTTGCCTGCGGGCGACATCGACATGGTCCACTGCCGCGGGGAAAACATGGGCAAACTGATCAGCGACGCCAGGGACAGCATCCGGCTGGTGCAGTTCACGGGCTCGAGCGAAGTCGCGGAACGGGTTGCAGCAACCGTGAACGGTGCCGTGAGAATCGAGGACGCCGGCTTCGACTGGAAAATCATCGGGCCAGACTATGATGAAAGCTGGCTCGATTACGTCGCCTGGCAGTCGGACGAAGACGCCTACAATGCGACCGGCCAGAAATGTTCGGCCCAGAGCATCCAGTTCGTGCACGACAACTGGGCGCAAGCCCTGTTGCCGAAGATCGCCGAACTGGCAGGAAGGCGTTCGCTCGACAACTTAAGCATCGGTCCCGTCCTGACGTGGAGCAACGAGCGCATCAAGAGTCACATCGATGCGGCGCTCGCCGTGCCGGGTGCCGAACTGCTGTTCGGCGGCAAGGCACTAACGGGCCATGAGATACCTGCCATTTACGGCGCGTGGGAGCCGACGGCGGTGCGGGTGCCGCTGGACGCCATCTGCGGCGAGCACTTCGAGCTTCTGACCACGGAGTTGTTCGGGCCGTTCCAGGTCGTCGTGACCTGGGGCGACGGCGACCTCGACAGGGTGCTCGACGTGTTCGAACGTATCTCGCAGCACCTGACCGCGGCCGTGGTAAGCGCCGATCCGGTATTCCAGCAGAAGGTGCTCGGTGCCACGGTCAACGGCACCACCTACTGCGGCATGCGCGCGCGGACCACGGGTGCGCCCCAGAATCACTGGTTCGGACCCTGTGGCGATCCGCGGGGCGCGGGCATCGGCACGCCGGAGGCCATCCGGCTGACCTGGAGCGGTCACCGCGAGATCATTTTCGACCAGGGCGCACTGGGCTCCGACTGGAGTACGCCGCCGGTTGCCTAGTCGCCTGCCCGAGACATGACGCCTTCGAGGGATTTCGCGATGTCGCGGCTGAATTGTTGCAGCACCTCGCTCATGGCCCGCGCCAGCGCCGGGTAGTCCCCGGCCTGCGCTGCTTTCGCCTCGTAACGCACGCGTTTCGGCTTGACGACAAAAACCTCTTTGGACGTAATCACGCCCCACTGGATCTGCAGTACGGCCGTGCCGTCGGCATCGGCATCGAAGCGGCTGATGCGGCCGATGAGCTGGTAGTCCAGATCGGCGGTATGCGTGTACGGAAATGCGACGACGACGGCATCGTCGATGAGATTGTCCAGGTTCTCCGAAATAATCCGGTAGATCGCATCGTCAACGGGCTCGATCCAGCGATTGAAGTCGTCGACGATGATCGTGGCGTCGCTGCCCCGCGTAACGATCTGCGAGCGCGACAGGTAGTCGGGCGTGCGCAGCGGTCCGACGCCCACAGTCAGGTGCCTATCGACGTCGGCCACGTAGCCGGTTTCCAGCACCTCGAGATCGTAATACTGGACCGGCGGCGAGGAACCGCAGCCGCCGAGAAGCAAAGCGAAAAGAACAGCCGGCGCGTACCACCTCGTTGCTATCATTCTTGTTGTCCCCTCACGGTTGCTTTCCCTGTATCAGGGCTTCGGGATTGCGTTCGAGATAATCGAAGAATTCGCGCAGCGCCGCTGCCGCCCCCTCCACCTCTTTGAGCGTCGACTGCAGCTGGTAGACCTGCTCGGAATCGCCCCTGAGCTGCAAGCGGGCCGCATCGAGTGTCCTCTCCGCCGAGTGCAGCGTCTCGCCGAGCCGCTCCAGAACCGGCTGCAGGTCCGCCGCAACATCCTCTATCTCTGCATCGGCGTTCCTGAACAGGGCAGTCGCTTCGGACGCCGCATCGCTGACATCGTCGAGCGCCTGTTTCAGGGACGTGCCCAGGTTCTGCACGTCTTCGTCGTTCACCAGCTCGCTAAGGCCGGCAAGGGATTCGTGAAGATCCGGCGAGTTCGTCAGCGCTGCAATGCCGTTGAGCGCGTTGGTAACGCCTTCGGCCAGCGCATCCACGTCGACGTTGTCGCGGATATTCGCGAGCCATCGCTGCATCCGCGTGAGCAGTTCCTGGATGTCCGAGCGGATCGTCGGTATCTCCGGATAGTCTGACTCCATGCCGGTCATTCGAATCGGCGTATCCGGCCGCAGGTCGAGCCGGACCAGTAGCTGTCCCGTTACGAAGCTCTCTATCTCGAGTTGCGCTCGCAGCCCCGCCTCCTGAATCAGTTCCTCGTGCGGAATGACGTCGCGCAGGTCTTCCGCTATCGGCACGCCGTCGCGAACCGGGATGTAGGTATCCGGCAGAATCTCGAGTGTTACGCGAGTGAGTGTCTCGTACCTGTCTTCATCGATCAGCAACGCGATCTCCGACACGTAGCCGACCCGCACGCCGTTCAATATGACATTGGAACCGACGCGAAGACCTTTCGTTTGCTCCTCGAAATACGCGACATAGTTGAAACGCTTCTTGAACAGCTCGCCGCCGCCGAAAAGCGCGACGCCCGCCACAAGCAGCGTGACGGCACCAACGACGAATGCACCGATGACGGCCGGATTGGATTTCTTGCTCATGCCGCGCTGGCCTCCGGTACGCCGCGTCTCAGGAACGTACGCACGATGTCGTTGGGATGAGAATCACGCAGCTCGCGCGGGTCGCCAGTCGCAAGCTGCGTCTTCGCGTCCGCGTCCAGGAAGACCGAATTGTTGCCGATCGAGAAAATACTCGCCAGTTCATGCGTAACCACCACGACCGTGGTCCCGAGGCTGTCGCGAAGCTCCAGTATCAGGTCGTCGAGCAGTTTCGCACTGATCGGATCGAGCCCGGCCGAAGGCTCATCGAAAAACAGGATGTCGGGATCGAGCGCCATTGCCCTGGCCAGCCCGGCGCGCTTCTTCATGCCGCCCGAAATCTCGCTCGGGTAGTAATCCTCGAAGCCGGACAGCCCGACCAGCATGAGTTTGTAGGCCACCACGTCGCCGATTTCCGCATCGCTGAGCGAAGTGTACTGTTTCAGGGCCAGGCCGATATTTTCGGCAAGCGTCATCGAACTCCACAGCGCACCCGACTGGAACAGGGTACCGAACTTGCGCTTCATCGCTTCCTGATCGCTGTCGTCCGACGCCCAGAACGGTGTGCCCTCGTACAGAACGTCACCCGTCGCGGGCTCTTTCAGGCCGATCATGACCTTGAGAAGCGTGCTCTTGCCGCAACCCGAACCGCCCATGATGATGAACACGTCGCCCCGTTTGACGGTGAAATTCAGGTCGCGCTGCACGATGAAATCGCCGTAAGCGACCGTGATGTCCTGCGCGACGATGTGTCCGTCGTCGTCCTGCAACTCAGATCCCCAGGTTGATATAGATCACCGTCAGTATCGATGCGCTCACTACGATAAGGACGATCCCCATTACCACTGCTCGCGTCGTGCTCTGCCCGACAGCCATCGCGCTGTTGCCACAGGCCAACCCTTGCTGGCACCCCGCGATAGCCACCAGACTGCCGTAGACGACGCTCTTGAACAAGCCGCCGAGCAGGCTGTTGAGGCCCACCGAATTCACGGTTTGCGACATGTACTGGACCAGGCTCACGTCCAGCATCGAAAGCCCGACGAAGGTGCCGCCGAGAATGCCCATGAGGCTTCCGTACAGCGTCAGCAACGGCAACATGACAATGAGAGCGATCACGCGCGGCGTGACCAGGAAGTCGACCGGATCCACCCCCAGCGTCGTCAGTGCATCGACCTCCTCGTTGACCTTCATCGTGCCGATCTGCGCCGCATAGGCGGCGCCCGTGCGGCCCGCCATGATGATTGCGGTCATGATCGGCGCCATCTCCCTGACCATGGCAACCGCCACGAGATCCGCCGTATAGATTCCCGCGCCGAAATTATTGAGCTGCATGACGCCCACGAACGCGAAGATCATGCCGATGAGGAAGCTGATCAGGCTGACGATCGGCAGGGCTTCGGCGCCGGCCTCCTGGATATATTGCACGAGGTCCGACCGCAGATAGGTTGCCTTGCCGCGGAACAGGCGGCCGAAGGACAGCATGAGTTCGCCCACGAAGGCCAGCAGGTCGCGGCTGCGCCCAACCACGCGCAGCGTCTTTTCGCCGATGCCCTCGAAGAAGCCGATGTCGCGAGCCTTGCGTCTTGCGCCCTCGCGTTCCCTCACCGCGAATGCCAGTGCGATCAGCTGGCGGGCGCCCTCGGGGAGACCGCTGTCGTCGATTGGGACATTGTTCGCCTCCGCACTGTGGCGAATCGATACCAGCCGCGACACAAGGCCGGTGTCCCAGTCGCCCAGGTCGGAGGTGTCGAAGGAGACGGCCGCGGGCGCCGCCTGCAGGCGCTCGATGACCGGCTCGATGCCGGGGAGCGAGGCGTCGAGCAGCCAGTCGCCGGCAAGGGTGACGGCAAGCGTATCGTCAGGGGTAACGGTGCAGGTGAGGGCTGCGTTCATTCCTCGGCTCGAGACGAAGCACGGCCATTCTAACCGTTACTTCCAGCTCGGCCGATGTTTTTGGCCGCGCGTGCGATCTGTCGTGTCAGCGCGCCGTGCGGTTGCGAATCGCGACCAGCATCAATACGAGCACCACGACACCCAAGAGCAGCGCGGCGGGCGAATGGTGCAGCGACGTAAGCTGGTGGCCGAAACTGCCCGGAAAGCCCGTATCCGGCGTGTGCGCCAGGGCCGTTCCGGTGCCTGCGAGCGCAAGCGCCGCAATAAGGAATCGCATCATGTGCCTCCTCACAATGTTGCGCCGGGGCTCCGGCGCCTACCCTGTACCTTAGACACGCAATCCCCCAACAGGAATAGGCGTAATTACGTACAGTCCTGTGCTGAAATCAGCAAGTAACATCAAATGTACTATCTTTCCTAATACCGCCCGGCTCGGGGCATGGAGGGTTTTTGCATGTGCCTCGCAGTCCCAATGAAAATAACAAAGATCGACGGGTTCCAATGTACCTGCGAAGCACGTGGCGTGGAGCGTGAGGTCAGCCTGTTCATGCTGCAGGACGAAGAAATTCAACCTGGCGACAACATCCTCGTGCACGTCGGCTACGCGATCCAGAAAGTGTCCGACGAAGAGGCGGCGGAGTCGTGGGCGTTGTTCGACGAGATACTGGCCGCCACTGACGGCTGAGTCCCAAATCCAGGAGCACGACGATGTGTGATACTTGCGGCTGTAATATCACTCCCGGCAACGAACATCTGCTGGAACAACACGGGCACTTGCACACGACCGGGTCCGGCAGGGAATCGATCGAGGTTCTCAAGGGGCTGCTGGACGCCAACGACCACCAGGCGTTGCATAATCGCGAGCATTTCGCCCGCCACGGCGTACTCGCGGTGAACCTGATGTCCTCGCCGGGCGCCGGCAAGACGTCCCTGCTCGAGGCGACCATCGAGGCACTCGACGGCCGCCTGCGCGTCGCCGTCATCGAGGGCGATCTGGAAACTGAAAACGATGCGGAACGTATCCGCGGCAAAGGTGTACCTGCAGTGCAGATCAGCACGGGCAGCGCCTGCCACCTCGACGCTCACATGGTGCACTCCGCGCTGCATGAATTATCGCTGGACGACGTCGATATCGTATTCATCGAGAACGTCGGCAACCTCGTTTGCCCGGCCAGTTTCGACCTCGGCCAGCATCTCAACGTCACGCTGCTGTCGACGCCGGAAGGTGACGACAAACCCGCCAAGTACCCGGTCATGTTCCGCAGTGCGGACCTGGTGCTGATCACCAAGTCGGACCTGCTCGGCGTACTCGATGATTTCAGCCCGGAACGCGCGGAGGCGTGCCTGCGCGATCTCGCGAGTTCTGTACCGCTGTACCAAGTCTCGTCGAAGAACGGCGCCGGCCTCGACAGCTGGCTGCAATGGCTCGGCACGGCACGGAGCGAAGCCGCGTGAAGCACTCGGCCGAGCACTGGCTCGAAGCGCTACAGGGTCTCGACCTCGATCAGCCCGTGCGCATCATGAACGTCTGCGGCGGCCACGAGCGTTCGATATCGATTGCCGGACTGCGCACGGCGATACCCGGCAACATCGAACTCGTCCCGGGCCCCGGATGCCCGGTTTGCATCTGCCCGGAAGAGGACGTGTTCGAGGCCATACAACTTGCGCTCAATGAAGACATCACGCTTGTCGCGTTCGGCGACATGCTGCGAGTGCCCGTCAACGTGCCGAAGAGCGAACCGCGCTCCCTCGAGCAGGCGCGCGCGGCCGGCGGTGACATCCGTCCGGTCGCATCGCCGACGGAAGCCGTGCGCATCGCGAATGAGGATCCGTCGCGCAAGGTCGTTTTCTTCGCCGCCGGATTCGAGACCACGACTGCGCCGGTAGCCGCAATGCTTGCGGAAGGGGCGCCAGACAACCTGCTGGTGCTGCTGTCGGGAAGGCTCACGTGGCCGGCGGTAGCGCTGCTGCTCGACTCGGGGACACCCGGATTCGACGCATTGATTGCACCGGGCCACGTGTCGACGGTGATGGGCCCGGAAGAATGGGAGTTCGTGGTAGAAAAGCACGGCATTCCTGCGGCCGTCGCGGGCTTCCGCCCGGACACGCTGCTCGCGGCCATGTACTCGGTGCTGCGCCAGCACAGGGAGGGACGACTGTTCCTCGACAACTGTTATCCCGAAGTGGTGCGGCCGGGCGGCAACCCGATTGCACGGGCCCAGCTGGACGAGGTCATGCAGGTCGTGGATGCCAACTGGCGCGGCATCGGCATCATTCCGAAATCCGGATACCAGTTGCGCGAAGCCTATGCCGCCCACGATTCGCGGCTGGTTTACCGCTCCTACGCCGATGAGTCGCGCAAACGTGTCGGCGAAATGCCGCCGGGCTGCGACTGTGCCAACGTCGTCCTTGGAAAGGTGTATCCGAACCAGTGCCGCCTTTACGGTCTCGCCTGCACGCCGCGCAAGCCGGTAGGCCCGTGCATGGTCTCCGACGAGGGCGCCTGCCGGATCTGGTGGTCGGCAGGCTATCGCGACAACGAGTGGGAAGGCCGCAAGAAGAGGCAGTCCGTTGGCTGAGCCTGCCGTATCGCGCCCCCATGCCGAGCTGGAAAGCGTTCGCATAACGCTTGCGGGCCACGTGCAGGGTGTCGGCTTCCGGCCGTTCGTCTACCGCCTGGCGTCCAGGCACGGCATCGTCGGCCAGGTACAGAACCGTCTCGGAGAAGTCGACATCGTTGCAAGCGGGCCTGCGGAGGTGCTGCAGAGCTTCGAGACAGACCTGGTTGCGAAGGCCCCGCCGCTGTCGCGTCCCGTTATCACTGGCGTCGAACAGCTCGAGGCGCGGCACGATACCGGCTTCCATATCGCCGCCAGTTCGTCCGATGCCGATGCGCGCATCTTCGTGCCCCCCGACTACTTCATGTGCGACGACTGTCGCAGGGAACTGCAGGACCCGGACGACCGGCGCTACCGCTATCCATTCATCAACTGCACCCAGTGCGGCCCGCGCTACACGCTGATCGAGTCGTTGCCTTACGACCGGCACAACACCAGCATGGCGTCTTTTCCGCTGTGCGCGGATTGCGAACGCGAATACCTCGATCCGGCGAACCGCCGCTTCCATGCAGAGCCAGTCGCCTGCCCGGCCTGTGGGCCACAGGTTGCCTACGCGGTGACCGGAACGGAGCAGACGCTGGAGGCGGACGCGGCACTCGACGCGGCAATCGCCGCCCTCGGCGACGGGCGAATCGTCGCCGTAAAGGGGATCGGCGGCTACCACCTCATGTGCGACGCGAGCAGCGTCGAGGCGGTGGCAGAGCTGCGGTGCCGCAAGCAGCGCCCCGACAAGCCGCTTGCCGTGATGTTCCCGATTGCGGGTAACGACGGCCTCGATGTCGTGCGACGTCACGCCATCCTGAGCGACGCGGAGCTGGAGCTGCTCGCGAGCCCGGTGCGGCCGATCGTACTGATTACAAGGCGCCCGAGCAGCACGCTCGCCGACAACGTCGCCCCCGCGCTGCAGGAAATTGGCGCGTTCCTGCCCTACAGCCCGCTGCACCAGTTATTGCTCGAAGGTTTCGGCGGCCCGCTCGTCGCTACCTCCGGCAATATCAGCGGGGAACCGGTGCTCTCCCAAAACGACGAAGCGGCGCACCGCCTCGACGCTGTCGCCGATGCGTTCCTGCACCATGACCGGCCGATCGTGCGCCCGGCCGACGATCCCGTATACCGCCGCATTGCCGGCAAGATGCGGCCGCTGCGGCTGGGCCGCGGCTGCGCACCTGCTGAACTGACCCTGCCCTGGCGGCAACCCGCACCCCTGCTCGCCGTCGGGGGGCACATGAAGGGGGCGCTGGCACTGAGCTGGGATGATCGCGTCGTCGTATCGCCGCATATCGGCGAGATGGACAGCCCCCGCAGCCTCGCCGTCTTCGAGCAGGTCGCCGCCGACCTGCAGGCGCTCTACGGCGTCGAAGCAGAAAGGATTGTCTGCGACGCGCATTCCGGGTACACCACTCACCAGTGGGCGCGTCGACAGGCGCTGCCCCTGGAGACGGTCTGGCACCACGAGGCACATGCCAGTGCAGTGGCGGCCGAGTTCGAGCGTCCCGGGCAATGGCTCGTGTTTGCCTGGGACGGTGTCGGGCTCGGCGACGACGGCAGCCTCTGGGGCGGCGAAGCCCTGCTGGGCTCTGCGGGCGCCTGGCGCCGCGTTTGCAGCCTGCGTCCCTTCCGTCTTCCCGGTGGTGAACGCGCGGGACGTGAGCCCTGGCGCAGCGCAGCAGCGCTGCACTGGGAATGCGGCCGGCAATGGCCGGACTGCCCCGACGAGCACGGCCTCGCGGAGTTCGCCTGGCGGCGGCAACTGAATGCACCCGAAACGAGCGCCGCGGGCAGGCTCTTCGATGCCGCCGCTGCGCTCATCTGCGGTCAGACCCACACGAGCTTCGAAGCCCAGGGGCCGATGCAACTCGAATCCCTTGCCCGCAGCCCGCAGCACCCGGTGTACCTGTCGCTGTCGCGCGGCAGGAACGGCGTATTGACAAGCGACTGGGAGCCGCTGCTCGAGATCATCGCGGACCAGGAGCGTTGTCCGCGGGAGCGCTCCGAGATTTTTCACGCCAGCCTTGCACAAATCATCGTGCAACAGGCCTGCCGTATCCGTTACGAGTTCGACATCGGCCAGGTTGGCCTGTGCGGCGGCGTATTCCAGAACCGGCTGCTTGCGGAGCTGGCGATCGAGGGTCTCACCCGGCGCGGCTTCGAGGTATTCCTGCCGGAGCAACTGCCGTGTAACGATGCCGCGCTGTGCTATGGCCAGGCCGCGCATCTCGCCGTCGCCTCGGCCGGAGCCCGCAGCTAATGGAAGACGACCGCATCTCGCTGGCACACGGCAACGGTGGCCGCTTCATGCGGGAGCTCATCGAAGAGATTTTCGCGCGGCACCTGGGCAAGGACGAACTCGATACACAGGCGGACGCGGTTCCGATCGCGTTGAACGGTGGCGACGTCCTCATCACGACGGACGGCTTCACCGTGCAGCCGCTGGAGTTCCCCGGCGGTGACATCGGCTCGCTCGCCGTGCACGGCACGACGAATGACCTGGCGGTTGCCGGGGCAAAGCCACTGTATCTCACGCTCAACGCATTCATCGAGGAGGGCTTCGAAATCGCCACGCTCGATCGCATCGTCGCGAGCCTCGCGCGTGCCGCCCGCGAGTCCGGCGTTCGCATCGCCGCGGGAGACACCAAGGTCCTGCGGCGCGGCGAAGGCGGCGGACTGTACCTGGCGACGACCGGGGTCGGCGTGCGGCTCCCGGGTGTGGTGCCTTCGCTCGATCGTATCGAGGACGGCGACGTCATCATCGTCAGCGGGCCGGTCGGCGATCACGGCACGGCCGTGATGCTCGCGCGCGAGGACTTCGGCCTGCGCGGCGACCTGGTCTCCGACGCCGGGCCGGTGATGGCGCTCACGGAAGCGTTGCTCGGCTTCGACGGGCTGCGCTTCATGCGCGACCCGACGCGCGGCGGTATCGCCTCGATTGCGCACGAGATCCATCGGGCTACGAGCTTCGGCGTGCGTTTCGAACCGACGATACCCGTGCGCGACCCCGTGCAGTCCGTGTGCGACATGCTCGGCTACGATCCCTACTATCTCGCCTGCGAAGGCAGGGTCGTGGCCGTCATCGCGCCGCAGCAGGTCGATGCCGCACTGGCCGCGTGGCGCGAACTGGATGAAGGCAGGGACGCGGTGAGGATCGGCCGCATCTCGGCAGAGGATAACCGGGTCATCCTGGAGACCTCGCTCGGCGGGGAGCGATTCCTCGAAGAACTCGAGGACGATCCGCTGCCGCGTATCTGCTGACGGGCCGCGAGACCCGCTGGTCAGCCGGCGGTAGCGGTACCGATATCGTCGAGTTCCAGGCTCTGCAAAACCATCTCGTCGCCGCTCACGAGATTGGTCCTGTAATCCCCGCATTCTGCGCAGAGCAGGCGATTCGGTTTTGCGGGCGACTCGGCCCCGCACTGGCTGCACTTCACGACGATGCCCGCAACTTCAATCTCGAACTCGGCGTCTTCGGCGACGGTGCCCGCAACCGCCAGGGGGTAGGCATGTCGCAGGAGATCGGGCTCCACGCCCGAGAGCGGACCCACGGTCACACTGATCCTTGTAACCCGGCCGGCCTTGTTCTCCCGGGCAATCCGCTCCACCTCCCGGAGCAGGGAAAGGCAGACGGACAACTCATGCATCAGGACGCCTGCAGCCCGGTAAGCAGGCCGCGGCGGCTGACTTTATCCGTCTCCTTCTCGGGAGGTTCGGTGACGATCTGCAGCAGCGCTTCTTCGGCAATCGCCCTGGCCGTTTCCTGGTCGGGGAAGTCGGCTACCGTGCGGAACAGGACCGCTGCGAGATAGCTTCCCAGTGCCTCGTCCTGGTACACCGTCAGCTCGCAGGGTCCGGACGGAAACCGGCACTCGATCTGCGTTCCCTGCGGCACTTCGGCAAGCTCGTCCGATTTTGGCAGCAGAACGAGGTTCATGAACCACGGCGTGATCAGCACGCCGAGATCCCGGTCCTCCCACTGGTCGAAACCGACCGCCTCGACCGCGAGCCTCGAATTGACAATCGGCAGCTCCTGCATGCGCTCCTCGTAGATCCCCTCGTAACGAGCGACCAGGTCTGCAACTTTGATCGTCATGTCAGCCCTCCACGGGAAGGAACGCGCTGGGCTCTGCGTCACACTGCGGGCACCGCCAGTGCCCGGGCAGTTCCAGGAATGGCGTACCCGGCGGTATCTGTTCGACGGGATCGCCCTCCGCCGGATCATACACGTACCAGCAGATCCGGCACTCCAGACGGCTATCGTCACTCAGCCGGGATTGCTCCTCGCCGGTCTCCGGGCCGGTCACGCGACCTCGGACCAGTACGGCTCGAGAATCTCTTTCAGGCGCTCCGCCGAATCGACGAGATCCTCGGGCGCGGCTTTGACGACACTCGGCACGTCCGCCACCTCGAGCGTGTTCAGAATCAGCACACCCATGGAATTGTAGTAGCGTACCCACCAAATGCCAGCCGTCTTCGTGCTGATGACCTCGCATTTGCCATAGGCGCGGGACAGTATGTCGACCGGTCCCCTGCCGAGCCGCTGGTCGATGAACTCGAGCTCCGGCTCCGACAGCGGCAGCAGCGTCAGGTTGATGGAATGCGGACGGTTGCCCTGCGCGTACTTCTCGTGATGCGACTGCAGCTCGACGAGGATGGGCAGCGCATTTGCCAGCTCCCCGGCAACGCCATCCGCCGCAGTATCCACGGCGCCATCGCACTCGGCAGCGAAGCCCACGACCTTCGGAATCTCGGCCACTTCCAGCAGATCGCAGACCACGCGATCGTCACGATCGAAGAACAGCGTCCGCCAGACACCGGCGAGCACCGACTCCTGCGTGTGCGCGCGCACCTGGCCGTCGCAGACGATACTGACCTCGCCCTCGCCGAGGATCTGGTTGACGACATCCCTGCTTTCCTCGTCGAGCCCACTCAGGTCGGCCAGCGCCGGCTCGCCGCCCGGCTCGTATTCGTCGAGCGCGGCACCGAGCCAGTCCATCGCCTCGCGCGCACCGTCCATGAAGAGCACGTCTTCCGGCTCCGGCATGACCGGAGTAACGAACGTCGACATGTCGCCCGGCATGTCCATGTAAGTGATCGCATCGCCATCGCTGCCGGTCGGCTGGCTGCCGGGACCGACGACACGTACCGGAATATCCCTGATGTTCATGCATTGCCCTCCGTTACTACGGGGATGCTGAATCCCGGCGCGCGACACGGCGGCGCGACAAGCAGGTTGCTGACCTGATCGAGATAGTCCGCCCAGTCCTGTATCCGGGAGATCGCGCCGACGTAGTCACCGCCGCGGACGAAAACGAGCGCGGGATAGTGACTGAATCCGTACTGCCGCTTCAGGACCTTGCCGTCCCCGAACGTGTCTGTGACGACACCCGGGTTCAGCTGTCCCTCGAGCGCAGCAACCAGCTCCGGCAATACGACCGCGACGTCGGTCGCATCCTTGACGGTATTGGGATCGCCCGGGAAAAACAGCACGTTCATGCCGTCGGTCGCGACGAATTCATCGTGGTTGTCGAGCGTCACACGCTCGTAGCCGAGTTCGTCAATTAATCGGTCGATCAGAATATGGCTCACCGTACTTCTCCGTCCAGCCTGGGCCTTCCCTCTTCGTAATCGCGAATGTCCAGCGCGCCGGGGCCGATTTGCTCGGCAGCTTCGAGAGGCTTGTCGCGTTCCCTGACGTCGAGATTCCAGCCGCGCAACACCTCGCAGGCCAGCTCGACAGCCTCCCCGATGCGCGCTTTGACGCCAGCGGTCAGGCTGCCGCCATAGTCATCCAGTAACTCCGGTTGCACGCCGATCAGCACCAGTTCTTCCGGCAGGGCGCCGGATAGCGTGGCCGACGATAACACCTCCTGGAAGCCCGCCTGGTGCATGCTGACCTTCTTTGCGCCCATGAAGCACGGCACATCTTCGCCCTCAACCTTGCGAAGCGTCGCGGGCTCCATGCCGAAGTCGACAGCGTCGAAGATCAGCAGGCGTTGCGCGCTGCAGACCCACGGCAGCAGGAAAATCCCCTGTGTTCCGCCGTCCATCAGCCGCACGTCCTCGGGGAACGTGTAGCGCGCATTCAGGGCCTCCACGGCACGGATGCCGAAACCCTCGTCAGCCCAGAGTACGTTGCCGATGCCGAGGACCAGGGTTTCGTACGCGCCCGGGTCCCCGTCCGCGTGGCTGAGGACTGTCTCCGTCATTGCGGGTCGCGGGGACCGTCGTCCTTGAATCGACGGATACCGTCGATCATCACGCTGGTGCCGTTCTGGCGCGACATGAACTCGGCGCGTATCACCATGTAGATATGGATGATGATGAAAAACACCATCAGCCACATCCCCAGCAGGTGCCACATGCGTACGGCCTGGGAACTCGGCTCGATCACGAACACCCAGCCGAACCAGCGGTCCGCCCAGCTGCCGGCACCGGTGCCCTGGCTGTACAACGCGAAGCCCGTGCAGACCATGAACAGCGCGAGCACCACGTTGAAGAGCCACATGGCGAGCTGCGCCAGCGGATTATGCCCGCGGTACTTCGCGACCTTGCGCGTGAGGAACGAATACATCAGCACTTCGTGCCAGAGACGCGACCAGTACTGGCCTCGCCAGACCGGCACGATCAGGAGCCCCTTTGCATACCGGTTGCCAACGATCGCCCAGTAGAAGCGCACGAACAGCCCGACGGCAAACACCATCGCCGCGCTGAAGTGGATCAACCGGATATTGCCCATCAGGAAGCTGTCGCTGGCCTCGCCGCTCACCGATGTCAGCGGGTTGGCAATCAGATAGCCCGTTATAGCCAACGCGGTAATGGCAAGCGCGTGGATCCAGTGCCAGACACGCACCGGGACCTCGAAGACATATACATTTCCCGTATACCCGTCGTTGCCCGTCGCTACTCTGCTCGTAGCCATCCTAATCCCTCCTATCGAACCTTGACCACGGCCAGCTCTCTGCCGTCGTGCGACATGATGTGCGATGCGCAGGCCAGGCACGGATCGAAGCTGTGGATCGTCCTGAGGATCTCCAGCGGCTGCTCGGGATTGGCCATCGGCGTTCCCAGCAGCGCCGCTTCGTAGGCGCCGATGTTGCCGGCCGGATCGCGTGGTGACGCATTCCAGGTTGATGGCACGACGCACTGGTAACTTTCGATCTTCGTGTCCTTGATATGGACCCAGTGGCCGAGGGCGCCACGCGGCGCCTCACCGTAGCCGACGCCTTTCACGTCCGCCTCCCAGGTCGCCGGATCGAACTTCTCCATGTTCGCCGTCGCGACGTCACCACGCTTGAGGTTCGCCATCAGTTCGTCGAACACTTCGCGCATCTTGTGCGCCGCCCAGGAACTTTCGAGCCCGCGCGCCGCCGTGCGGCCGAGCGTCGAGAACAGTGCCTCGACCGGCAGACCCAGATCGCTCAACAACGCGTTGACGGGTTCCTGGACATCTTCCCGGCCGCGAGCGTAAGCGACCAGGTACCGCGCGAGCGGCCCCACTTCCATGGCGTTGCCGCGCCAGCGGGGCGCTTTCAGCCAGGAGTATTTGCCGGATTCGTCGTGCTCCTCGATCGCGGTCCGGGTTCCCTTGAAATTCGGGCCGGGCTCGAACCTGGGTTCCGTGATGCCGTCCCAGGGATGCAGGCCGACGCTCTCGTCCGGGTACTGGAACCAGGAATGCGCAACAAATTCCTGGATCTGCTCGGGGTCGCGGACGTCGACATCGTAGACCGTACTCAGGTCGCCGTTGAGGATCGCGCCGTTGGGCAGCATCAGGCTGTCGTTGGTGTGGTTGTTGGCGTAAGCCGGGAATTCCCCGTACGACATTACGTTCTTGCCCGACAGTCCACCGCCGTAACCCCAGTCCTTGTAGAACGAGGCGATCGCCTTGAGATCCGGGATATAAACCTGGTCGCAGAATGTGATGCTTTGATCGATGATGTCGGAGACGATGTTGAGCCAGGCCATGTTGACGGTGCCGACAGCGCCTGCATCATCGACGTTGACCGAGCATGGCATGCCGCCGACCACCCAGTTCGGATGCGGATTGCGGCCACCGAAGATCGTGTGGATCTTGACAACTTCTTTCTGGAACTCGAGGGCTTCCAGATAATGCGTCGTCGCCATCAGGTTCGCTTCGGGCGGCAGCTTGTAGGCCGGGCTGCCCCAGTAGGCATTCGCAAACGGGCCGAGCTGACCGGATTCCACGAACCTCTTCAGGCGATTTTGCACGTCCCGGAAATAGCCCGGAGACGATTTCGGCCATGGGCTGATCGCCTGCTGCAGCTCGGATGTCGCCTTCGCGTCCGCGCTCAGTGCGCTGACCACGTCGACCCAGTCGAGCGCGTGCAGGTGATAGAAATGCACGATGTGATCGTGTACGTACTGGCACAACATCATCAGGTTGCGGATGTGGTTGGCATTCGCGGGAATCTCGATCGCGAGCGCGTCTTCCACCGCGCGCACCGACTGCAGCGCATGCACACCGGTGCAAACGCCGCAGATGCGTTCCGTGAACGCCCAGGCGTCGCGCGGGTCCCGGCCCTTCAGGATGACTTCCAGGCCGCGCCACATGTTGCCGGTAGATACCGCGTTGCGGATGACGTTGTTCTCGTCGAGATTCACCTCGATGCGGAGGTGACCTTCGATGCGGCAAATCGGATCGACGACGACGCGCTGGCCGCTGTCGTCAAGTTCGAAGCCGTTCGGTGTGGTTACGCTAGCCATTGCTCACCTCCTCTGTCGGCTTCGATTTCTTGCCGCTTGCCTTTGCGATACCCGATGCGACCGCGTGAGCTGCAACGCCAATGGCTGCTGCGCCGGCGATCGCGCCACCGATGGTGTTGGCCGTCGACTCGACGTTGCCCGTAACACCGAGGTTGGTGACCGGGCTGTAGAAGCTGCCCTTGTCCCAGAAGTTGTCTTCGGCGCAGCCGAGACAGCCATGACCCGACTTGACCGGCCACGAGAGACCGCCGTTCCATTCGATCGTCGAGCAGGCGTTGTAAGTCGTCGGGCCCTTGCAGCCGACCTTGTACAGGCAGTAACCCTTGCGAGCACCCTCGTCGTCGAACTTCTCGACGAACTGGCCGGCATCGAAATGCGGCCGCCGGTAGCACTTGTCGTGCAGACGCTGGCCATAGAACATCGCCGGCCGGCCCTGGCGGTCCAGCGGCGGCAGGCGGTCGAACGCAAGCATGTAGGTGATGACGCCCGTCATGACTTCGGCGATCGGCGGACAACCCGGTACCTTCACGATCGGCTTGTCGAGGATCACCTTGTGTATCGGCACTGCCTGTGTCGGATTCGGCCGTGCCGCCTGCACGCATCCCCATGATGCACAGGAACCCCAGGCGATAATCGCCTTGCAGTGGTCGGCCATGTGGCGAAGCTTTTCGACATACGGCCGGCCGGCCTGTATGCAATACATCCCGTCTTCATTGAGGGGCGGGTTGCCTTCACAGGCGAGGATGAACTGGCCGTCATACTTCTCGATGGTCTGTTCGAGGATCTCCTCGGCCTGGTGACCTGCAGCAGCCATGATCGTGTCGTCGTAGTCGAGCGATATCATCGACAGGATGACGTCACCCGCCAGCGGATTGCCGGAACGGATAAACGACTCGGTACAGCAGGTACACTCGAGGCCGTGCAGCCACACGACCGGTGTGCGTGGCTTGGTCTCGAGCGCGTGGGCGATTTTGCCGGCGAATTCGGGCCCGAGACCCAGGCCAGCGGCGGTAAGACTACAGAATTTGAGGAAGCTCCGGCGGGTGACACCGTGACGGCGCATCACCTCATAGAAGGTCTCGTGGGCGGGCATAACAACTCTCCCCTGATGCAGCATGGATGCGTTTGGGCTGGTTGCCTGCCGGCTGACTTATTTTCTGGCCACGTCCGTGTGCAGCATTATCCCCTGCGCGCCGACCCGACAGCACAGCACGCCTCATCTTCTCCGCTGAGGTGTGGTATCGACATAGTGGTTGATACTTATTTAGCCTTTAGTCGAATGCCCGTCAGAAGGTCAGGGTAAACGTCGTACCTGAGCCGTTTTTCTGACCCAGCCGGATGAATCCCCCGTGGGCGATCATTACCTGCCGCGCGAGGGCCAGGCCGACGCCTGAACCACCTTCCCGTGTCGTGAAAAAAGGCACGAAGATCTTTGTCGCGATCTCGTTCGGGACGCCGTGGCCGTTGTCTTCGACTTCGATGACCGTGTTGCCACGCCGGTTGAGGCGCCCGCGCAGCTCGATGGCCGGTTTTTCTGTTCCCTTCGTTGCCTGCCAGGCATTGCGCAACAGGTTCAGGAGCACAGGCTCCAGCAGGTCGCGGTCGGCGTAGACATAGAGGCCGGACGGCTCCACCGCCGACGACAATGCTGCCCTCGGATCGTCCCACTCGGCCTTCGCGAGGCTCGTCACGGTGTCAAAGAGGTCGACGAGCGGCACACGCTTCTTTTCCGGCGGGGCAAGGCGTGATATCTGCCGGTAGCCTTCGATGAACTGCAACAGGCTGTCTGAGCGCCTGGCCACGGTCGCGACGGCGTTCTGCACGTCTTCGAGCTCCTCGGCATGCGGCGATTCCGGTCCCGCATCACGCACGACGTCGTCGACAAGCTCCGACGCCGTCTGCGCCAGCGACGTCACGGGCGTAATCGAGTTCATGATCTCGTGCGTCAGCACCCGCACCAGGTCCTGCCACGCCTCGGCCTGCGTGGCGTCGATCTCGGACTGGATATCCTGCAGCGAAATCAGCCGCTCGCGGTTGCCGTCGATGATGATCTCGGTGGCGGCGAGGGTCAGCTGGTACTCGGCACCCTCCACCGTGAATGTCACGAGTTCCCTGTCGCCGGGAATCGCCTCGTCGACCGCGCGAGCGAAACCCGGCCCGAACTGGCTGAGGTCGTTGACGCGGGTGACGTGCGTCGCACCGAACAACCTGCGCGCCGCATTGTTCTGCAACGTGATCGCATTGTCGGCGTGCACGGTCATCAACGGCACGGGTATGTGCTCGATCAGCGCCTTTAGATGGCGCATCTCGGATTCCTGGCCGGTTCGCCGCTCCCGCATCTCTTCGATAATGGCCGTAAAGGTCCGACCGAGGCTCGCGAAACCCGAGCCAGCTTTCTCGAAGTCGAAGCGCTGCGAGTAGTCCGCAAAGCGCACCGCATCGAGAAACCGCGCCACTTCGCGGTTGGTGCGGCTCACGTAGCGCCAGAGTTCGGTGACCAGCAGGACCAGGACGATGGATGAGAGCAGCGTCGCGCTGTGGTAGCCGGGCTTGAGCAGCAGCCATATGACCAGCGTCATGGCGGCACCGACTACGACGAGGCGCAGTATCAGCGCAACGACAAAGAACCTAAATACCATGCTTTTCCATGCGCCGGTAAAGCGAGGCGCGCGTCAGTCCGAGCTCCGCCGCGGCCCGCGAAATATTGAAGCCATGTTTGAGCAACGCCCGCTCGATGGTGGCCTTTTCCATGTCGTCAAGATTCAGAATCGTCGGGATTGCCGTTGTCGTTGCCGGCGCCGCCGCCTCGCCCGGATAGTCAAGCTGCAGATCAAAGGATTCGATCCGCTTACCGCTCGTCAGAATGACCGCTCGCTCTATCGCGTGGCGCAGCGCGCGTACGTTGCCGGGCCAGTCGTACTCGAGGAGCGCCGTTTCCGCCGGCAGCGAAAACGTCCGCGCCGACTTGCCGTACTTCCTGGCGTAGACCGCGGCGTAATGCCGGGCGATAGGCAGGATGTCGTCCCTGCGCTCGCGCAGCGGCGGAATCGTTATCTCCACCGTATTCAGCCGAAACAACAGGTCCGGGCGGAACAGGTCGGCGTCGCGGAGATGCTCGATTGGCGTGTTGGTCGCGGCAACCACCCGAATGTCGAATGACTGCGGACGGTCCGCTCCCACCGGCGTAACCTCGCGCTGTTCGAGCGCGCTCAGCAGCTTGGCCTGCAGGTGCGGCGGCAGGTTACCGATCTCGTCGAGGAACAGTGTGCCGCCGTCAGCCGCCTGGAAACGCCCGAGCCGGTCCTCGTTCGCGCCTGTGAATGCCCCTTTGCGGTGACCGAAGAGTTCGGACTCGAACAGGCTCTCGCTGATCGCGCCCATATCAACGGCGAGGAATACCTGTCGCGCACGTGACGACAGGGCGTGCAGCCGCCGCGCAATCAGTTCCTTGCCGGTGCCGTTCTCGCCGAGGATGAGCACGTTGGCGTCGGTCGGCGCCGCGCGTTCGACAATCGAGAACACCTCCTGCATGGCTACCGATTCCGAAATGATGTCCGGGCTGATTGCGCCCGACGCTACGCGCAACGCTTCATTGGCGCG
>Ga0224509_10000032_pt1 | contig 41559 bp, 82 predicted proteins | sample SF_Jan12_sed_USG_5_FD_170158 | JGI IMG/M metagenome (GOLD analysis project Ga0224509, IMG submission 170158) | Sediment microbial communities from San Francisco Bay, California, United States - SF_Jan12_sed_USGS_24 | ecosystem: Environmental > Aquatic > Marine > Sediment | place: USA... | reverse complement strand
ATGGGAGCATTTAGGCGATGCCTATGAGGAATATGAAAAATTAGCTGATGCGTATCTATCTTTGTTAGCTCAACTACAGGAAGAGAGTGATGAATCTTAATTTAGAGATAGCGAAGGTAAAGGGCGCTGAAATTATCAATGTGATTGATAATATCCCATATTGCAAAAATGTTTTATTTGATAAGCCGCAACCTTTTGACTACCAAAACGACTGGAATTATCTTGGGCCTTTGGAGGATGAATTGTTAAATGCCGAGTGGTATTTAGAAAAAGTTGGAGATCATTATCAATGGCAGCATTATGAAAAGAGGTTGCTTATTTCTAGTGAACATCGAGGCACAGCCACTTGTATGGCGTATTTGAAGGAGTTTAGTGATGAAACCTGAAGAATTGGCACGGGAGATACAAAGAGCTGGAAGAGATTGGGATGCAGTTGATTGGATGGATGCCGCTAGACAACTCGCACAGATGGTGATTGAACAGGAAAAAGATTTAAAGGCAATTTACGAACAAGCTGCGCGTGGTTGTATGTGTCTGATTGACGAGGAAGATAATATTATTAATCATTGCGGGCTTCATGCTGGAGAATTAGATCAGGTCAAACAGGAACAGCGAGAGAAGGATGCGAAGATAGATGAGTGATAGACCTTGGTGGTTTCCAGTTTTAGTTGATGATGAATATTTCAAACGATTAAGAGATGATTATCCTGATAAAAGCCATTTGTCAGATTCAGAGTTAAATGAGTATTTCAATGAGTATGGTAGAAAATATTCAGTTTTATGGGATCATTTAGGCGATGCCTATGAGGAATATGAAAAATTAGCTGATGCGTATCTATCTTTGTTAGCTCAACTACAGGAAGAGAGTGATGAATCTTAATTTAATGGAGGGAGATCAATGACAAACAAACCTGAAGAACTTGCGAGGGAGATATTGGAGCTTGTCAATAGGTATAAAAATTGCACCATCCCTGCTGCAACAGGATTACCTACTGTTGGACATCAATCAATATTAAAAGCCGAACAACTCGCCCAAATGGTGATTGATAAAAGAGAAGCTATTGCAATGTGGGCCATTAAGAATGGTTACGCAACTGGTCACGGAGATACTTCCGAAGATATTCTTGATGAGTTAAAAGCGCAAATAGAGCAGGAACAGCGGGAGAAGGATGCGAGGATAGCAGAAGGATTTACGATGTGGCCCGCTGAGAAAATAGCCAAGGGGATTAGGGATGGGATGTAGTAAAATACCGTACCCGGATAAAAAGACAGCGCTAAAAGAGGCGAAGATGATTCGTGTTCAAATGAAGCGTTTCAATAAAGGGGCCGATAAATTAAAAAATAAGAAGTTTAGCGCGTATCATTGCTGGAATTGTGGGCTTTGGCATTTAACGACAGAGAAGCGAAGATGATTATTTAGCTTTCCAGACTTCAATAAGCTCTTTTATAGCGGTGAGTAGTTTAGTCGCGGTATCTCTGAAAGTGACCATGAAGATACAAAAGACAATTAGAAACTTGTGAAAGGTAGATTCTGGGTTCTGCGTGAGTCCCCATATAGAGAAGGATATCACGGCACTGGCCCACCCATTGGTCTTATTGGTGAATTCCCCGACGGTTCTTTGTGTGCCTGGGATAGTCTTAGCGGTGATAGCAGAGATAATGCCGGTGATGAGTTGGATCATGGTGTCTCCAGTTTATCAATACGTCTTTCATGGTCTTCTACCTTCTCTATAAGCCATACAGGAGGTAGATCTTTGATGATCTTTTCTATACTTTCTAATCGGTATGTCATAACCGCAAGTGTCCCGGCAAGACTTCCGCACATAACAATAATCCCGACTAATTGAGGTATCGTTAATTTTACTGTCGTGATATCAGGCACTAGTATTTAATCATTTTGCTTTCTTTTTTAAAGTATTCACCAAAAGCCTCGTTTCGGATCTCGTTGGCCTTTATCCTCTGCACCATGTCCATATGCTTGGAATTTGATTCTTCGAACCGACGGTCATACTTTATCTCCATGTCCGATAAGCGTTCGTTGGTCTCCTTTAGACTGTACTTAATATCGTTCAGCGTCCATGTTGCGAACGACAACAATAAAGGAGTGACATATCTAAATACGACTGAAAATGACTCAGCTTTTTGCATGAGTGTCTCCATGGTTTATCCTCTTGTAGTCCATTTAATAAATTCCTTTGGGGGTGTAAGGATAATCGATCTGAGTGTAATGTATGCGAACTAGATTGAATCAGTTCATATACCTGTTATATTTGATAGTTTTTTATGTCTTCAGTTAATCAACCATATATCCTGTAAAAAATAACAGACTACCTGGCCCAGCAAGAGCAGACGTATCACGCCCTTTATTTTCCGCTCTAACATCTACATAATCTGTAGTTCCATTCATATCTAAAATTGTTGAAATATTCATGCCTTGCTGACTAGCAGTATCTGCAATCATCTCAATCGCTGCTGATGGAGATCCATTTTTGTATATATATAAAAATAAATTATCTCCACTTGCTACGGATGCCCAGTTTATTGTAGAAGTAAAAAAATATTTACCTGCTACTGATGGTGTATATCTATAATTAGTAATTGTATCAAAATCAGAAGATGTATCAAATACAGAATTAGAAAATTCTACAACATCTACTCCCGTTATATTTGATTGACTACTAGCAATATTAACATGAAATATTAATTTATCTGGCTTTACTAAATCTTTCTGATAATTAACACAAACCCAATTACCACCCCCTAGACTAACAAATTCAGCGATATCTCCTGCCTTAACTAAAATATTGACATTACCCGGAAGAATTAGAGATGTAGCATTGTAAGTAAGAGTTAAGGCCCCATCAAATTGTACTATCCTTCTAGTTCCCGCTTGAACAGTTCCTAGTCCTGTTATGGTAGTCGTGCCGGTAATGTCTACAAAATTACCATTGGATGCCCCTATATCGGTTGTTGTCGCAGAAGCGATATCCGCTCCTTTGGCTTCATTAATTGCCCCACCTGTTATGTCTAATTGATCATCATTATTAGCTTGAGCGGTAAAATCACCATCCGTATCAAAGATTAATGCATTTCCATCAAAATCTATCGTTCCTGTGATAACAGTCTGTCCGTCCTTTGAAAGAGACTGGGTAAGCGCATCCTTAATCTCTGTCATCGTGGTGTTAAAGTCACCACTTTCTATCGTCGTGCCGCTGGCTGCTGGGGCAACCGATGTTGCTGTGTAATTGAATGTTCCTGAGCCGTCTCTAGCCATCTTCTTTCTCCAGGGCTGCTATCATGCCTGCTACTATTTCTGGGTCGATTGATTTTAAGAACTTAGCCTCTACAGGTTTGGCATTTTTGATGATTCTTGCCATTTCTGAAGGGCTTTTCATCTTCTTTGCAATCAAGTCTAATGTTGCTGCTTGATTCCTGCCTTCGATACGTTTTAATAAAGCATTCATGATCACGATTGCTCTTTCCAGTATCGTGACTTTAGGGATGTCGTGCATAGTCCCCATGATTTGATTCATGCGCTTATTCCCTGCAATGGCTTGTTCATTTAATCGAACATCCCTATCGAGTTGGTTTTTGGCTTTGTAGATCAAGCTCATTTGCTTGGGTTTTAATATCTTGTCTATCGGCTGATATTGGCCTGTTTCATTCTTAACCAACTTACCAGCGTCATCGACCGCGTTGGCGAACTGCGTCGCTCTTTCCTTAGCCCCAAGCTTGGGTTTTAACTTGTCTCCCATTGCCTGCCCAATCTTCATTCGGTTGACGTGCTTGATCTCTTGGGCGAACAGGTCTTCAGCTTTAGCGAAGTCCGGGGATTTCTCTCTTAACCATTTGGTGAAGTCTTTCGTTGTATCTGAAACCTCTCCGATCTGAGTTTTCTTCAGCGGGGCCTTAGTTCCAGACGTAGGCTTTAATTCATCAGCCATTGAACGCTTGATTCTTTGTAAATTCCCAACTGTAAAAGATTCACCCTCTTTCGGAAAGTATCCTTTCGGACCTTGCTCTAAAGCACTTTCCTTGGCTTCTGCCAGCGCCCTCTTAAAAGAAGGTCTTGAGGCGAACTTTTCAGGGAAAGATTCCATTGTAATATCGGTTTTAACATTCTGTACCTTTCCGTAGCCTTCGTCGGCGTGTTTACGCATCAACGATTCTGATTTAGACAGTTTTTCAGGTGATTTCCCTATCTTTTTAATGTCTTTCAAGCGAGCATGGTGTTGTCCGCGGGCAATGTCCCCGTAGCCTGATGGATCACGATCTTTGGCCATTTTCTGTAAGGCTGAGAATTCATAAGAGCCTGTTCTGGACGCTGCTTGCCCGGCGGTCTCTCCCGATTTAGCCTTCTCTAAGGCTTTAACAACCTTATTAGCCCTTGGGCCTAGCATTTCTGTTACGGCGCTTCCTACGGCTCGCTCATGACCTCCAGGGAGCCTATGTGAGACGCCTTCCTTGATTGCCTTTGCAACTTGTTGAACGGCCTTCGCCGGAGCCTTGGCGGTTCCTTTGATAGCCTTTTCAATCTTAGGGAAATGAGGTTTTCCTTTAATCGCTTTGGACCCCAAGAGCATGGGAATAATATCTCCGGCGGTCTTGACCAAGGTGCCTTTTGCGGCTGACATCTCTGGAGAGCTACCCATTCTTTGCTCTCTTTCGGTGACATTTTTACCTAAAGCCTCTGTGCCTTCGGCGAACTTTCTAAAGGGGTAGGAAATGGCCTCTAATGCTGTTTTACCGCCTGATGTTCTGGGTTGATAGGTCATGGCTTCAGCGACAGATCGAATCGTTTCGGATGGGTCTTTGTCGTCTTCACGGAAAACATTGGCTGCTATCGTGCCAAGTCCAGAGAGACCTCCAGCGACGTTAGCCGGAAACCCGGTTGCCATTGTCATTAACGGTTCTACAGCCGCTCCGGTTAGATTCTTAAATGAATGGGGGTCTTCAATCTCTTTTTGTTCGGCCTCGTCCCATTCTTTTTGAAGATCGACTTGGATGACCTTCTGTGGACCAGATTTTTCCCATTCTTCTTTAAGGTTCACTTATCACCTCAATCGACCCATCTTCTTTCATACCTAATATTTTTCCACTAGGAGTCTTTCTTATTTCCTTATATTTGCTTTTAGGGGCGATTTTGTCATATTTCCCCCATAATGCTTTAACAGCTTCTAAGGCTCTTTTCTTTTCAGCAACAGGTACTTTTCTATTGCCGATTTGGCCTGCCATCAACATATAATATTCACGATCTGGGTCTGATTGCGGGCCTTCAAATCTTGGCATTTTGCCGGTCAATGCAGCGCCTATAGCTTCCAGCTTAGAGGCGTCTTGAGCTGATTTAGTTGTGACGCCTACCTGTCTGTTAACCCAATCGACCCATGCTCCAATACCACTTGATGTTGGATCACCATAGTCTAACAATAATTCTGCTTCACCAACTATTTCATTCAATCCTGCCATGCCATGAGTACGTTCAGCTTCAAGCTTTGCGGTTGTTTCTGCTGACTTTTGTGCTGCCTTGGCTTCTGGAGTTTTAGGAGATAATCTTTTCCCTGGAATATCGGCGACTCCGCCTGTTCTTGCATTTAAAATTCTTGTCTCCATTCTTTGTGTTTCTGGGTTCCATTGCTGGATATCTTTATAAAATGGTGATCGCTCTGCTCTGGGCTGTTTTGCCTTCATCATGGCCGCCATAACCGGACCCATCTTCTCCGTATAAGGATTTCCCATAGACTCCATAATAGCCCTTTCCGGGTCGGGAGCCGTTCCGGCTGTTCTTAATCCAGGGATTTGCTCTGCGCCGAACTGTTCCTCTGGTGAGAGTCGGTAAGGTTCTTCTTTTTGCCCGGAATAGACCTTTAAAATGTTTTCTACCGCGTCTTGGCGTTTTACCTCTTCATCGGCGCGGGCCTGTTTTAATCGGTCGTCAGACTTGTCCATCATCTTTGAAGCCATGATCGTTTGAGCGATTTTCGAGATTCCCTCTAAAGGGCTGACCGGAACTGTCCTTCCGTAAGGCCCTCCGCCGGTCTCTGAAGGTCTTTGCGTCATAGAGCGCTGCATCATGAGTTCAGCAAGCTTCCTACGTTGCATTTCCTGTTCATAGATATTCATTACAACATCCCATAGTTAACGGCTTTAAACCCGTTAATCTCAATAACCGCCTCGGGGACGACCTTTTCAACCTCGTCAGCCATGTGGCCAACATAAAGAATGTTATTCCATAAATAATTAAAGGTATATAACGGTAGACCCAGTGCCGTGACCCCGATTTGTTTAATGTTCCGTTTCAATCGTCTGTCTGATAGTGCCAACATGGCTCCGGTTTGGCCCGATTGAGCAATCGCGTTAATGATCGCATTTCTGGCCGCCATCTTCTGATTGTAAACGCCTGTATCGAACATCCCTTCCTGTTGAGAGGCATTCATGTAATCCGCGCCGGGGGTAGTCTGTTGGTTATAGTAGGAGTTAAACGTCGGACTCGTTGGCGAGAATGAGCCGTAGAAATCGGCCTGCTGACCTCTACCGGCCAAGTCGGCGTTATACTCTGTCGCGGCTTGACTGGTTGCGGAGATTTCCGCTTGATTTCTAGCATCGTTTAATTGGCGATCAAACCGCTCCATCTCTGCGTCATAGGCTTTAGATCCAAGAGGAATGCCCTGAGCAATTAGATTAGATCGTTTGTTGTCCCTAGCACCTTCAATGTCCGATGTCGATCTAGCCAGCATGGCGTCCATGACCTTTTCTCGATTACTACCAAAAGAGGGCGTACCGGACCCCATTAAGTCCGCTTTCCCGGCATTTGAAAGATTATAAAGATTCTGCTGTTCAGGTGAGAAGTCAACCGATTGAGACCAGTTACCGCTTGGGTCTTTTTGCCACGCAGAAGTCCCGAATGGGTTCGCTTGAGTTATTCTATTGGCTTCTGTGGCCGTGCGCGCGCCTTCTAAATTCCCTGCTGCCGTTCTTTCTGCTGCGGTCTCAAAACCCGGTCTCGTTGGGTCTGCGGGTTTATCTGTCAGACCGCCGAATTTATCCCAAAGACTATTGATTGCATCCAATGGATTGGGGATATCAGGGAATAACCCTTCAAAATTAACCATATCAGAAAAATTAGCCAAATCTGACATATCAACCATTCCGCCAAGGTCAACCATGTTGTCCATCATGCCGCTAAAATCGACCATGCCGCCCATGTCGACCATGCCGCCCATGTCGACCATGCCGCCCATGTCGACCATGCCGCCCATGTCGACCATGCCGCCCATGTCGACCATGCCGCCGAAGTCAAGACTGGCTAGGTCTGAAAAGTTCACCATATCTGAGAAATCGATATTACCGAAACCACCACCCGTACCCGGTAAACCTGGGAGACCGGGTAAACCACCACCTCCCGGTAAGCCCGGAAGACCAGGAAGACTAGGCAGACTAGGAAGACTAAAACCCATTAGAGGATTCCCCCGTGTTCGTATATATAATCATTTGAGACCCACCGTACCGTTAAATTGCTTGTGTTGATCTTGATCTTCCCAGACACGCTATACCCCACACTGTCTTTAGGTGAGGTCCATTGGCTGACAATCCCTAAGCCTGCAACCCACTCCCCAGTGTCCCAAATGGCTGAATCCCATAATGAACTTGAGGGGGCCGTGTAAGTGGATAACCCTGTTATCGGAAGATTAGAAAAATCTACATCAAATCCTGTTAAGAACGAAATCGACCCATTCACTCTTAATATCGGCCTGAATAAATTAAACCTTTTTAATTGTGTTGCATTACCGAAATAATTAAAGGCCGTCTTCCCTATTGCGATTATCTCACTACTATTATCACTCGTACCTGTCCATGCCTTTCTAACGACCGTGGATGCACCGAAATAAAGAGCACCGTTAAATTCGACAAAACACTCCCCATTCCAAGAATCGAAATTACACCATGCGCCCGTTAGGGTGTTCATGACATATTGGTAATGTATTCCCCCGACTGCTTTAGGGATATTGAAAATAAGGGCCGTTTTCAATGGAAGATAGGTGATATCCCAACCGAAGTTGGATTCATAACTCACCGCTGCGTCATTAAAAGCGTTGTTTATTTTGTCTGTCAGGGCGAGGCGTTTGTCTTGAGACTGAAGGGCGGCGGATAAAGGATAAACCCCGGCTTGCGTGGTGATGATTAGATCGCCTTCGTATTTCATGAAAGACCGTCTACCAATCGGTTTTCCGATAAAATAAACCCCCATCAGTACCCAGTCTGCCGCGCTATTAGGATCGGTTCCTCGGTAAACAACGACCTCACCTTCTGAGGTCATAAACACCGCTGAGTCGTCCGGTCCGTCCCCCGCGTCAAATGACCACGTAGACATCCACATCAAATACCCGCCACGCTTACAAAATGACGATAAATCGAATTCTGTCAGAGCGCCTCCTGCCGCACCCGCCGCAAGATACCAGAACGAAAGGGTGTCTTTTTGAATGAAAAACACCCTTCCCTTGTATTCATTGACATGAATGAGGGTATTTAACGTCACCCCAGAAAGGGCGGGAGAAGAAACCCCGGTAATGGTTGTAAACGTAGAACCGTTATAATAAATAGGGCTATCTACCCCGTTTACCAGAATAAGATAATTATTCGTTCCGTCTCCGTAATTGATCGATTGGAACTTCCCATCCGTCACCGTCGCACTCTGGGCTGCTGCTGCGCCTGCTGAGGACACGTCCCAGATATCGTTATCGTCAATGGCATAAAGCTCGTTCGTGCCTGACATCGCGTGATAGACCGCGAGTGTCTCGACAGTACCCGTAATCCCAGTGGCGTGGCTCTCGTATCCGCCCCTTAACTCGCATTCCGTAGTCCCTGGGAATATGTTTAAAAGCTCAACCGCGTCCATTGGGTCCATGTTCGCCAATGAATCTCGCGCATTCCAACCGCCTGTGGGGGCCTGGATACTAAAAGGGATAGAGTTTTGAGCGCGTTGGCTTTTTACCCGTTGGGGGCGTCTCATAAGTTCCAAGATCCTTGCTGGATCACAATCCCAGGAATGGATTCTTTCTCTGTTTGATCCATTCTCAGGGTTTTGGTCAAACCTTCCCTCCCAAGGGCGTCTTTGACAAGCTTCTCATAAGTCATGAAGTCTTCCGCGTATTCAAAGCCTTTTTCCTTCTTCCAGCGCCACCTTAACCCCTGTAGGACGATCGGTTCTGGGAGGAGGAGCTTATCAGTATCCGCGTTGAAATACTGGTAAGTGACTGTTCCGCCTGTGTTCTCGATCCAGTGCCATGATACGTACTCAAAGGCCCACGTATTTCCTGCCGGCGGAGTGGGTGTGACGATCAAGTTCCCTTCTCGGATTCTGGCCCGGTAACGGGGAGAAGTCGAACTGAAACCTTTCTCGGCCTGCCAGTCCGGCCCGTCTATGATCTGAACAGGAAGATTCTCGGTTCGATCCCAAAGGGTTTCGTGTTTAAAATAACGAAATATCGCATTTCGCGTCCCTTCGTTTGAAATCGCAATCGAGTCTATTGTACCTTGAGACTCCGTAGCGACAGTCGTGTGCGTAGCTTCAAACGTGATCCGCTGCCAATTACCCCGTCCAGAGAGATCGTTTCCTTCCTCTTCCAAAAGCGCCAGGACTTGAAGGACTTGTGGATCGCTCGACCCTACAACCGCTGTCGGAATCGTGCCTAGATTAGTCCTACGATAGAACCTCTGGACGGTAGCTAATAAAGTCACTTTACGGTACTCCAATTAAATATTGATAAACGCATTGATATATTGATATACTCTATTCTTCTTTATCACTTTATTATTGAGGTATCAGCAATGAACAATCTACCTGAAACCGGATACCTTCGGTTATCTCAAATTGTCGGCAATTTAAAAGCCAATCCTCCTATTCCACCAATTATTCCCGTCTGTAAGTCAACGTGGTGGAAGGGTGTGAAAACTGGCATTTACCCCAAACCAATAAAGCTCTCACCTCGCGTCACAGTATGGCGGGTAGAGGACATACGCGCCTTTATTGAAAAAGGCTCACTCGGATAACCTTTTAAGAATTGTGGCTTCTTTCATCAAATGATGAGGCTTTTTGCCAAATTTGACTTCATACTGTTCTGCTGGAGTTTTTTCTGGCAGAGCAGCTGGCTTGACGTCGTAAACAGCCGCAGATTCATCCAAAATATCCGTAATCCCAATACTATGCCCTATTGGTTTATCAACTTCTGCCAAAGGCAGGCCCTTCATCGCTTCAAGTCGTTGACCTAGAATCTCCATCTTTTCAGATAAATTATCAATCGTGGCCTCATGTTGAGAGACTTGTTTTTTCAGTGCGGCATTTTCCATCACTAAAGGTCCGGTGTCTTTCGCGGCCTGAACATAAGCCCTGGCTTTGTTCTTTAAGTCCACACCGCCCATTCCTAACCTGCGGGTGCCTTCATCATTCGCCATAGCCAGGGCTTCAATAGTTAAAATATTCGCTGTTAAGAGGGTTTTACATTGAGCAGGGGTGATAGCGGACCAGTTTTTAACAGAAGTCCCGTCTAAAGGGGTTTCTTCGCCCTTTTTCCAGTTCTCATAGCATCGATGCCAATAATCCCGCCACTCTGGATGAGTACGACCGCTTCTGACATTCTTTTCAACATTATCAAACCAGACCGTGACCTTGTGTTCAAACAAGTCTTTGGAATAAGGAGGAGTCACAAGGACAAAATCCACATCTTTGTAAATGATTTGCCCGGCTTCTCTTGAGGCTTGCTTGTCTTCAATGGGGCGTTTTTCAAACCGGACCATTGCCGGACGTTCTTCTCTTTCGGTGATATCTCCAACTGCCATAATGCCTCCTAAGCAACTAAAACGGCTAAAATTTCAGCGGCCTGATTGGCGGCTGTTTCTGCTGTCGTGGTCAAGCACCATCTTGACCTACCCGCGTAGGGGTGTGCGATTCCCACGACATAATGAGAATCGTAAGTCGCATCAACAGAAATGCTATTTTGAATATTTGCTACATTGTGCGTAGATCCAGAATCTATCTGCGCCTGTATTGCTGCTGGAGTGGCCATTAGTTTCTCCTCGGATTAATAATATAAAATAACGCGGCAGTGCCTACGTCGGACTTCCAGTTGATCGCATACCCTTTTTCAAGAAATAAATCATTCCACCATTTAAAGGGTTTTACGGTTAAATGAAGCTCCGAGTCGATAAATGACCCCATCACGTCCTGAATAGTGCTGATTTGGAAAAAGACCTTCTTTGAAGCCGACATAATATTGTCAATGACTTTCCCTACGTCTTCCGTCGGAATATGCTCCATAACGTCCGTACAGTACCCGTAAGGAGAGGTTACAGTGAGCGGCTCTGTCAGGTCTGCTTGGTAAAACGGAAGCCATAGGGCCTCTTGATCGCGACAATTGTCGGCAAAGTCCACTAGCATGACATCGAGGCCGTTTTCGATCATCTTAATGCTAGATCGCCCCGTCCCACAACCGTAATCAATGACTAACCCGTCTGGTTTGACGATTTCAATGAACGCCTCGACCATCAATTCGCCAGGAGAAACTTGTCGGTAGGCGTCAATCTGCCACATTAATTGGTATTTCTCTTGTTCCGTTAAGTCCTTAAAATTCGTGTTGTAAATAGTCTGTAAAAGCCCGTCACCGTAGACGTGAAATTGACACCCGCCGGATTCCAATACCTTGGCCAGAAAGACAAACCTTTCTGCTTGGGCTTTCATGGCGATTGACACATCAAATGTCTTTCCCGCCCACGTGACCTCTGTAGTCGGCATAAAAGTGTTCATAGACTGACTGTAGGCATGAGACTTCCCATTCGTGTGGGAGCTGTCATACCCGAATACGTGTAATTCCCTGAAACCCTGAGAATAAGCCACAATCACCGACGCACTGCCGACCGTGGTCCCGCCGTTAAGCATCGTATACCCGCCTTGTTTTACTCTCTCTGACGGGAAATTCGCCTCGATATCATCCGTAATTAGGTGAACCAGGGTAAGATTAGACGCCTTTTCAAGGGTCTTTTTGTTACATTGTGAAGCAAATAAATGTTCTTTTGCGCCAGAATCGACCAATTCAGCCGTTTCTTCCTTGGCGTCTATAATGACCTGATAATCGACTTGGATACCCTGGCCTCTTGCCCATTTAGATGATCCATTCATACAAAAAACAGTCGCAGTTTTGCTTAATTCTCGAATCTCGTCTACATGGTCGAGAATCGAACTACCACCACCAATCAAAACAGCCACCCCGTCATGAGGGTCTTTGGCCTGCAACCAGTTAGGGTACGTTTTTGAGCTGTGTTTTATATTTCCTTCTATTTCCTCGTCGGAAGTATTACTCACCACCATTACGTTAAGCTTTAAACCCGTTTTAGCGTGAGGGTTTTGATAGGTTGTCTGTATTATTTCATGTTTTGGCGTCATAAAACCTCAAAAAAAGGGGCCGAAGCCCCTTAGTGTTAACTTACGTCAGATGGTCCATGCGGGCGGTTGATCATCACCGTTGTCAGATCAGGGGCAGCAACGGACACAGCGGAGGCGACAACCGCCACCAAAGCACCGTTAATGATAAGACCTGAAGCAACAGCAATTGCCAAACCGGCACTTGCAGCTAACGCGGCACCGGCAGCGAATGAAGTTGTTGACAATTTAGCTGTCAACGCCAGTCCGCCGATCTGATACCAGCCGTAGGATGACGCTACGTTGATTGACATAGAAACCGCAACAGGCCGAGGTGTGGCAAGTGCCGTGGTTTCCAATCCAGTAACAAAACTAGTGTCATATTCAACAATAGAGCCGACAATGGTTGATCCAATACCCTGCAGATAGATAAACTCGCCCTCCCCATAAGTGGGGTCTTTTGCGCGAACAATCGTACCTAATGGATGGTTTTGCGTGGTTGAGGTGTCAGCAATACCCTGAGTACCCGCAACCGTGTCTGTAATAATGTAAGCCATGATTGCCTCCTTATGCCAGAATAACTGACTGTTGGTTACGGTTAGAACAGGTCATATTACCCATCCATATGATTGGAATCACAACACCGTCTTGATTGATGGGGCGCTGTTCATCCATGATTTCCAAATCGGCGTCACGGTGTACGCACAAACCCAGGTATTGAGTATTCAACATGTACATATGCGTCGTTGGAATCCCCGAACCTCCGTCGTACAGAACATCAGCGTTCTTATACTTCAGCGTAATAAAACCGGCACTTGCTGAGTCTTCCTTCATGTAACGCTTGAGGGAAGTCTGTGAGTTTTCAAAATACTGGTAATACGTGCTGTCTGCAACGATGAGGTCTGGCTGGTCGTCCGGGCCGCGATCCACTTCCAACCATGCAGGAAGCATCATTGAATTTTCAATCGTAGTGGCTGACGGGGTAACAGATTCATCCGAGGCATCGAAATAATTGTTCTGCCAGAATGAATAAGTAGAAGAGTTGATCCCGCCTACCGTGCCTGTACCGGTGTCAGAGACCAAAGCCTGTAGACCGTTGACTTGGTTGGTTGCCGTACCGTCGGAGTAAATGTCTGATGAGAAGTTATTATTAAACGTCCTCAAAGCATTCTTAATTCGGGCTTTGGCAAGGTTGATGATCTTCGCTTCGCCGGAGTTAATACGCAGTTCACGACCACTTGCAACAACATTTAGAGCGATTTGACGCCATTGATACTCGGCTGCTGAAATGACATCAGAAGCCTGAATATTCAATGTGTCCCAATCACTGTAACGCTGGTAAGTGGAGTTTTCGGCGTAATCCAGCGGCGTGACGATTGTTAATCCGCCATCGTCTTTCGTATAATTACCTTTTTTCGTAATATACTTAACAAGGGCGTTACGATTGGAGAGGTTATCTTTAATCTCCTTACGATGTTTACGAAACGTAGTCGAGACCAGTTCCGTAAAGGTACTGTTGGGTGATGCCATAATGGCCTCCTAGAAAGGCTTTCGCCTAGTTAACGATTTTGAATTTCACGATAAGTATCGTGCATATCGTCAAACATCTTTCCTAAAGGTTCTGTAGGAGCCTTACTGGTGTCTCGACTATTGACATTGGTGGATTTTGCTTTCTGGGCTTTTTGGACTTTCTTTTCCTTTTCGTCTGCAATCTTGTCCGCTTTTTCTTTATCGGCAAGGTCTTGCATTTTTTGACGAGTAATAGGATTAGACCAAACTGCCTTGTCATAAGCTTCTTGCAAAGATAACCCAGAATTGATAAATGGAACTATATCGTCTGCTACTTCATCAAAAAGATCATGTTCGGAAGCGAAAGCATCGACTTCCTTTGTTATCTCGGCCTGTCGTTCCTGTTGGGAAGCTTCATGACTTTGGCTTAGATAACCTTTTAACTGATTAACTTCTTTCTGTAAATTCTGGACTTCAGGTGTGACCTTCGTTCCGTCCAATTTAATTCCGTATGCATTGGCGAGTTTATTTAACCCGTCAATTTTTGTTTGTTCGTCGCCGGTTGAGAGTACGGCATGGGCGTTCATTAAGTATTGAACGGCCTTCCCTTGCTCAAGGTTCTGCGCTTCGAGCAATTTGTTGTACGGTGATATAACATCTCTTAGCGACCTGCCAAGGTCCGCATCTTCCTTTGCTACGTCGATGCCTTCTTTCATTTGCTTTTCGCGTAGTTCGAAGTAATCTTGAACTTCTGGATCTAACTTACTCCAGTGGTCGTGCATTTCCTTTTTCCAAGATTGCGGCGCAGCGCGAACTTCTTCTTTTGTTTCCTCTGTTTCTTCCTTGGTATCTTCTGCCTCCTCATCGGTAACATCGTTCGTTACTTCTTCTGTAGCTTCTTCTACAATTTCTTCTTTAACCTCATCAGAAGGAAAAAGTTCTGATGCCAAACTTTCTTGTGCTGCTTCCATGTTAAAGCTGTCTGCTTCTTCACTCATTACTGTATCCTCTTATATTCAATATCTGCGCCGTTGGTTAATTCTCTTTCTAACATTTCTTTCTTTTGAGAAGGCATCTTCTCGTAAATTTCGTCTACCGTGTTGTCTAATGACTTTTCTATTTTTAACTCCTCTTCTCTTTCGGATCGTTTGTAATTCTTTTTCAATGACGGTTCGTAATCTACACAACCGCTGTTTCTCATGTCTTGCTTTCGTTGTTTGTGAGACGTAATAAGGTTTCCCGTAGTAGGTGATACATAAGCATCCCAAGGAGCGATATCAGGAGACAACATTGTAGGTACAATTTTACGATACGCATTTTTTCCACACTCACACACTTGTGTTGTGTTGTAGTCTTTTAACGGAAGAAATTTGTCAAATCGATGACCTTGTGTACATTCATATACATAAATTGGCATAGTTAAGAAGCCTTTTTATTCTGTAATTCAATACGAGATACCGCTTTATCGATTAGTGATTGCATTTTGGTTTCTCTCTTTTCCATTACCTTTTCTATATCTGCAATAATTTTAGATTTACCAATTTCACTTTTCTGTTTTGCAAGTTCTTCCTTGTGTTTTAAACTTAATTCATCCATTTGTTTCTTGAAGTCTTGCTGTTGTTTATCGAATTCAAGTTTCTGCTTTTCTTTCTCAAGCTGTTCTTGTTCTGCTTTTATTTTCTGTTGGGCTTTTTGAATCTGCTGCTGCTGCTCCTTCATCTTCTTTTGAAGTTCAGGCGGTATCTGAGGCTTCGGTTCTTGCATTGTCTTTAGCTCGTCTTCGACCTCACGACCGAATCGGAACCGTTTCGTTACTGCAAGGATGATGGATTTCTTTGCAGCGAAAGGTATTGACTGGTCGTTAGAGAACCCGGCCATGACCTGACCAAGCGCGTTCATGAACTCCCCGATCATTTGTTTATCTTCGGTGGCTTCTACATCAAGCGTGGAATTGGTTTCGATATCCAGTCGATAGCTTCTGTGGAAGTCGTCTTTTAATATTTCTAAAATCTCGCCCCATGAAGGCATAGAGACGATTTTCATGAGTTTTGGATCTGGATTGAATGGCGGTACTTGCGGCTGTTTTCCGGTTTGTTGCGCCTGTATCATGGCCTGCTGTTGGAGCATTGGGAGTTTTTGTTGGTACTCCGTTTGCATCATCTTGATCTGTGCCTGTGCCTGTTCTTTCTCCTCCGTCAGCGGATTAGGCAACATGGTCGCTTTCTTCCACGTTTCCTCAGAAAACTTCGTGGCGGATATTTCAAGCATGATTTTCATCATATCCAGGGCGTAACGCTGGACTTCTTTCTGAAGACGCTTGAGACGCATCGTGCCCCAAGATTCTTTGATCTTCTGAGCGCCCAAGGTCTCTGACGCTACGCTCTGCCCTCTAACGATGTCTGAAATCCCGGTGATCTCATAAATCACTGACTTACAACTTTGTCTCGCCTTGTAAAGTTCCTGTAGAACAATGATCAGTTTTTCAACCGGGGCGAACCAGATGGCCTTGTCAAGACCTCCATCAACCAAGGAAGAAGTTTTGTCTGTCGGCACAAGAGCATTATCGGCCTCTTTGAAGAGATTCTCTAAATCATCTCCTAATGTTCCGTCATAAATCCCTCTGGCCTTGATCGCTTCGACAATCTTATTGATCCGACCCTGAATACGATTTAATTCTTCAGCTTGGTTCTCATACAAGGTGTAAAGGGCTGTCGGGACTAGATTGGAGGGTTTTTTGACAAATTGAAGCGGTTTAGGACAGTTGAAAAATCCACTCAAGCCTAATGGATCCTCGTCTTCACGTAAATACCCGTCTACATACTGAGGGCTGACGTACTTAACACTACGGGATTTCTTGTCCCATATTTGGTAAACAAGGGCGGTCTTCCTCTTTCCCTTATTCTCATTGGATTCTGTTTTTTCTTCGTCCTCGCCTTCAGTGAAGTTAAGCTCTTTTGACTTCGCTTTGAAAAGCCTTTTCGCCTCGCCTTCGTCAAGGTGTTCCTCGTAAGCTATCCAGGGGACTTTTGACCACTTCTTCGCGTAACCGTAGTAAACCCGGCTCCAGTCCTTCGCATCAGGACACACCGTTTCCCAAGACACGTCGTCATCAGACTCGTATTTAATGGATAGATTTCCACGACCCGGAAGGAGACCATCCAGGGCCACGTCAGTCAAGGAATCAGTGAAGTTGTCGTACTCATCGATATCCGTGTCTACAAGATACTCTAACATCCTCTGACCGGCCTCTGAGACAACTTTCCCTATTGGGTCATCATCTTTAAAACGACGGGAGATAACGGGTTTTGGAGGCTGAGAGAAAAGGGCAGGGAGAAGGGTTTCGGTATTGGAGTAAAGGACATTAAACGGGGTGTTTTCCCCTTCGTAGATTTTTAATATTTTCTTCCCTTTGTCTCGAAACTCTTTATCTCTTTTCTGTGCGTCCTTGATCTCAGCTAACCAGTTCAGGATTTCATCCATATTCTCTTTCTCGTCGTTTCTTGTTGAAATGGGCCTTTCTTAAATCACCGAAACTCACGTTTACAATGTTCCCGGCAACGAATTTTTCTTCAGGCGACATGACGACTTGATCGGCTTTCGATTGTCTCCACGTCAACGACAGATATCGAAAGGCGTCTGCGTAATGTGAAGACCAGTCGTGAACAGGTTCATTTGAGAAAATCTTCTTCTCTTCGTCGTATTTTCTTCGGTAGGCTTTTAATGATTCAGTGGCTTCTTCTACTGAAGCGTCGAAAACACACCGTTTGAAGGTTTTGCGAGCCGCGTCGATACCGTCCTTTTTCGAGACATTAGGAACCCGTGCGAATGTGCCGATATCGTAATTATGCGCGTCAATCATTTGGTCCCGTAAATCGACAAATTGCTGTCTAATCGTCTTCCCGCCCATGCCTTGCTTTTTAGCAAAAGCGTCATGAGGCAGCCAGTTGACACCCATTCTCCAACCAAGGTTCTTTTTGGGTAAAAGCACGCCTTCAGCGAAATAATCAGGGTCTTTGAAATTAATCGCAAAACAGTCAATTATTCTGACTTCTTCTTTGATGACTTGATAGAACCAGATCGCCGTATCATCATCAAATCCCAAATCCCAGGCCGAATGAACCGGATATCCCGGTGTGTGGGGGACGGACTTGATCCGACCCTCAGAAGAGACCTTCGCCATGCTCTCAGCCCAAATAGCCCCAGGAAGGGCGGCATCGAAGGAACAAAAGTATTCTTGTAACCAAAGGGACGTTCCGTAGGTTTCGTCGTGTTCAGCGATTAACTCATCAAGCTCTTCTTTTAACTGTTCTTGAGTAAAAAGATGGGTCTTGTCATTGGTTAAGATCTGGGAAAACCAAGAATCTGACTCCTGAGCCATGTTCATCAGTTTGTAAAAGTGGTTCTTTCCCCTCGGGGTGGAGTTGAATATCGCCCAACCCCCGTTTTCCAACATAATAGGCCTTAAAAAACCCCAACTAGAGGGGTTTGAGAGGGCGTATTCTGAAAAGGTCAATCCTATTGGGGGTGAGCCCACTAAAGCGTTATAATTGTCACTCCCCATTAACTGCCAGGTTGATCCGTTTAAAAACTCTATCTTCATCTCCTGAGAGAGGGTCTTGGACCGAATTTCCTGCGGAAAGGCTTCGTCTATCCTTTTCAAACCCGTATGAGGGTTGATCGCGTCCCAAATAGCCTTGCGACACTGGTTGTACTCGGGCAACATATACCAGTAATTACCCTTCCTTTTAAACGCACTAAGAGCGTTCCAATGGAGCATGGTGTCATCTTTACCGTGTCTCCGCGGCCAAGCGACCGATGCTCTCTTTCCCCCTGTCACAAGATGGTTCCAAAGAGGAACTTGGTAGGGTCTGGGTTTCCAGTTATTCGGGAGTGATATGTTCAAAATCGTCTAAATGGTCGGTTGCGTTCAGTGGTTCCAATCTGACCTATCTGGTAGTGAAGGTCTACTTGAAAGAGAAAACAATCATATCCAAAGGTATCGGCTGCATCAGCCGGATCGCGGTAAATCCGTCCTAAAATCAACATGTCCGGCTCTATGGTTTCGGTGAGTGCCATGTCATCAGGAGTGATGTCGTGGTCGTATTGAGATCCCATTGCTATCGTTGTCGATAGAGTTGTCGGAGCAGGAAAGGCTTCATTCCCGTATCCGTTACAAATCGAGTAGTCTAAGTACCACTTTACATTCGCTGAATCGGCTGTATAGGTTCCTGAGTCTATATTATGCCCACAGTGGATGTGGAAGGTCGGGAAAGTCTCAGGCTTGATATCGTGGAGGATGTGGACGGTAAAGTACCCCTGTTCAACAGTAACCCCAGTCCCGGCGAAGGCGTTTTGTTCTAACCCTCCCCGAAAGTCTTCAAGGTCAGGAGATGAGACATTCTTCCCAAGTGCGAGACCGGGAACGAGATAGTCGTTATATAAGTCTCCGGTAATATAGACATTCGGAGTGTAAATTGGCCCTACAAAATTTGTCATATCATTTCTTGAAAGTTATCCACAATTTGAGGTGAAATATGGGTATATATCCCCGTGATATTCGGCATTTTCGCCTGTAAGTTATTGATATTTCCACTATGGACAAAAAATGTACAGTTCATTTTAGACCTTAATTATTGTGTGATATGTGATTTTAGGTTAGTTGTGTGTGGGCTATATACACATACATACACACCCCCACCTGCCGCTTGATACCCCCCTACAAGCCCTCTGAGGAGCTAACTATGCTTCTGAGGGGTAGGTGTAGGGGTAGAGTGAGATCGTGGCTGTACGGGGCTTACAGTGTTCCAGGACGTGTACCAGACATCTTGCAGGCGTTTGCCGCATGTTACGCACACCATGTCGGTCTGCCTAATCGTTCTCATACGTCTCACCCTTCACCTCGATAGCCTTGTCATTGATGATGATATTGACGCTAACTCCTTGTTTATTATCATTATCTGTGTAGCCGTGCTTGGATAGCATGAGCTTGACAACGTTGGAGTTGAGTCCAGATGTTAGACCACCATTGACGAGTTTAGTCTCCTGTGAGGTTAGTAAGCACTTACACATGTACGAAAACTCTTTCTTATCTTCTTCATTCAGCCATTGATTAACAGTATCCCTAGCCAAATTAAGGTATTGGGCTAAACCTGAAATAGTAGGGACTACTTGTTCATTATCCTGGTAGGTATCCATATATTCCATAGTCTTAGTTAATATGGCTTTATTGTACTTGGTGGGTCGTCCGCCGGGGTGTTTCTTTAGTGATTGTCCCATATGTCACCAATTTGTATCTAAGTGTTTGTTTTTAGATTTAAACTCTTTTATCGAGTTGGTTACATCATCAATAAGTTGTTTATTTTGCCCTGGTATGGCGTGAGTGCCTATCTTTCCGCAATGACATTTATGGATAGGTAATACAGTGATTGTATATTCTTCTGTACCATTCATATAGTGTTTATCACAGACATATTTCATTTCAATATCCTTTCTTGCCGGGTTTTGGAGGTTGTTTCTTCTTGTCTTTACAGCCCATTACTTCACCTTATCCAGTCTATAAAATCTTTTCATTGGGATTATTACTAGTGAGTTGCTATTGTTTAATTAACTACAGGAGACAACCAGGGGTAAATATTATGAATATCGAATCTCAAGAACTGCAACGCGACGAGTTATGGCAAACCAAGGAACGCGGCACTAATGAGCAAGAATATGATATATACCGTTCTTGCGCTGAATCCTTGGGATGGGATGTTAAATCCTATGATGAATGGCTTAATTCTTAACCTATCCGCTGTAGCGCCTTACGGGGCGTTATAGGGAGACAGTTAACCACCACTAAGAGGAATTATGTTATGGGATTATATGTTGATAATAAACTTGTTACGATTTTCCGTGTTGCCCCAAAAGAGTCCACTTTACCTGGGTACGTTCAACTAATTTGTGGCGAGCATCAGGCTACACACGGTTACACCTTGCCTGTTTGGTGGGTAAACGAAGAAAACCCGCCGAATATTAAAACATCTGGCCACACCTTTTCCCATTCTGGTTATTTGTTTTAATCATTACATAGGAGAACTGATAATGCCTAACTTAAAATGGCGAGTACACACTCCGAATTTATTAAATGAAATACTGGTGAACAATGAATTAGCAATACTAGAAAAACCACTTAATATATTCGGCAAGTTGCTGGCCGCTGTTGGTGATCGCGCGGCCAAACTAAATGACCCTGAACTTAATGAGCTAATGATACGTTTAGCTATTTATAGTGTCGCTGATCCAGAGAGTCCCGATTACGATGAAAAAATTGTTCACCAATATTTATATAACCATACAAACATATAGAGGGTTTTAGTTATGACAATCTGGATCAATAAGCCACGAAAGGACGGTAAGTTTCCTATTATTTACGGGTTCGACAGTGGCAAACGTAACAAATCATTAGTGCCGAATAAGGAATTTCCCACTATTCAATCGCTGCTTGATAAATACCATGATGCGACTGTAATTAATCAATCTGGCGTATCCATCCCTAATCTTAATTAATCTATTAACCTATGGAGGGTTATAAAATGAACCGTATTACTGACAAAATGCTTCAAATTCGCGTTGATTATTTGAATAAAATCACTGGATCCCCTGCTGAATACTTTATTGAAGCTGGGAATACTGCTACCGGCCATTTTTTAATCGATTCCGCTTATGGCGGTGTTGCATTAGAGCGCGTTACCAACACTACTGGCGGGGTCACTGATGTTTTTGATTCAGGCCATATGCCTAAGCGTGAGCTTTTCGAACGTCTCTGTGCTTTTATTGAAGGTTATGAGTTAGCCAATAACCCGGATAGATACTAATGTATAGGCTTATTATCTCTAATGTCTTCGTGAAAGATTTTAAATCGATCTCAGACGCTACTCACTGGGCCTTGGATAAGGGTTACGAGTCTTATTCTGTCCTTGAGAATGGGTCTGAGGTTTTCTCAATAGAACATTTAACTGTTAAGAGGTGTTAATTATGGGTTGCTTTAGCTTTATGTGCGAAGAATGCGGAAAACCTGTTTTGTCGAATAGTTTTCGCGGCCAATCAGTCAAATTATACCTACTCAAGGATTCTAAAGTTATTGAATCGATGGAGGGAGAATACAACTCTTATGGTGCAGTCTTTACCGAAGACCATAATGATAGTATTGATTGGGCAACCCCTTGGGATAATGTTTGCGATCTAATGTTCGATTCTGATAAATCAAATGGTATTGCCGCCGTACATTCCAAGTGCTTTTGTGGTGTCATTCCTACCTTTCGATCAGATGATGACCCTAATCAAGGATGGGGCGAAGATGGCGAATTATTCGGTAATTATGATAAAGATTTACAATTATGACTAAACGCGAAGCCCTTATACTTTGGAAGGAGTCTAGTCGTCCTTGGTCTTCATTTGTCATTGACCTATATCTTGCTAAATGGATTACAACCGATCAATTAACCAGTTGGAGGTAATATGATCGCCTATAAATTAATGAATCAAGATTTTACAACCCATAACGGCTTTAAATGGGAAATCGGGAAAAAGGAAACTATCGATATTCCTGGCGCAGAACTTTGTTCTAATCAGGTTTTTCACGCATACAAATCCCCTGAACTGGCAGTTTTATTTAATCCTATCCATGCATATTATCGTGATCCGATACTTATTAAAATTGAGTGCGACATCGTTGCTGATGACGGGTTAAAAATAGGGAGTAAGTGGCAGAAACCTATCGAGTTAATACCCTTACCGGAAATCACGGCCAGAGAGCGGACCGTTTTCGCGATACTTTGCGCTAAATCCATATCCCATCTATTAGATGCGCCTATCGAACAATGGGATGATTGGGCAAACTCTTACTTAAACGATAGTAATAGCCCTGATGCTCGTGCTGCTGATGCTGCTGCTAATGCTGCTGCTTATGCTAATGCTGCTTATGCTGCTGCTAATGCTGCTTATGCTGCTCGTGCTGCTTATGCTGCTGCTAATGCTGCTTATGCTGCTCGTGCTGCTGTTGCTGCTTATGCTGCTGCTGCTGTTTCTATACCAGACTTTGATGCTCTGTATAAAAGCGTATCTAACTATATTAGGAGGTAATTATGCTAGAAGATTTTATTTATTTTTTTATGATGATAATTTGCGGTTTAACTATAATCACAGCACTAACACATGTCTGGATTATGATCTTTAATACCTGCACATAATTGGAGGTAATATGTATTACAACACACAACTTGACACTTCTCTTTACCATGCCTCTTACGCCGCTAGACACGCTCATATCTGGGGAGTGTATGCGGCTGCACGGTATTGTCTTAAACGTGGGGTATCGGCTGAATTACTGATAAAGGCGATTCGTTATGTCAAATCTCACTGAACTACAGGCCATTATACAAGATATTGAAGACTGTGGGTCTAATCATAAAGAAGCTATTCAGATTATTGCGGAGTGTTTTGATCCGCCTAAGTCAACCTATACAGTCTATGGATGGCTTACCAAAAATAAGCCCGATATTAACAATGACCTTTTAGAGTTAATTAAATACAAAATAGGAGATAAAGAATGAAAATCTTTACTTTATTAATGTTATTACCAAACGCTTGCTTTGCTTGGTCAGATAAAGACACTAACCGCGAGGTTGCATGGCAGATTATAAATTTTATCGACTACCGCCAAACGGTTAATTTATCAAAACGGCAAAACGAGGATTTTTATGAGCAAAACCCGTTACTTGGATCAAATCCTTCTCGCGGAGATGTAGATAAATATTTTGCTCTTGCCGCATTGGGGCATTTAGGTATCTCTTATGCATTACCGATTAAATATAGGCTCCCTTGGCAATGGGGATCAATTGGGGTTAGTACCATGATAGTCTACAACAATCATAGAATAGGCTTAAGAGTAAACTTTACGTATTAGAAAAGGTTTTAAGCTGTGTTAGAACGGCTTCGGCATTAGATACGACCTGCTCGCGCTTATCTAAACTGGCTTCACGCTTCTGGTGTGCCTGATTAGCAGCGTCTAATTGAGATTGGATTTTCTGTTGCTGGGCTCGAACTGTCTCTGCGGCTTTCTCCCGTTGAACGGCTGATTTATTGGCCTGTTCGGCGTCTAACAGGAGGGTATTACACGCTTCATTAGTTTGGGCTATCAGTGTATCGGCTTGTTCTTTCGCCTCTCTAATGGTCTTAGACGCTTCCTGGGAGCCACCCTCGTATAACTCAACTGCTTTATCATGTTTGATCTGAGCATCGGTCAGTAGTCTTTCAACTTCCTCGGCCTTTGCTAATGTCTCGATAGTCTTGTTCGCCTTATCCGTATACTCTTTAATGGCTTTAAGATGGTTATCAAAAGCCTTGGGGTCTTTCATGACCTCAATTAAAGATAAAAGCGTATCGACAGGTTGAGGATAATCAACCTTGATAAAATTACTTGATTTTGGCCCTATCATTAACTTGTCCCGTCATATGCTGCTACTTTCTGACCGCCAACCACCCCGAAAAACTCAGGTGTATCGGCCTGCACTTGAACACCTTTCGCGGCCGCTGTCGGATTATCTCCGAAAGACAAGAACGCTTCGGCATCACATGTGATCCTGACCAATACCGTATTATCTGAAAAAGCCGCTGATTGACTTGAAGTGGCAAAGCTTACATTCGCCTGCTCTACCGTACTTGTTCCGTCCTCTAAGCCAGCTTGGATACTTTTATTGCCTTGCGCGCCCGCTAGAAAACGATATTCCTTGATATACATTGTAGCCATTATCTTAACCCTAATCTATTTACGTTTATTATAAATCCACGAAACTTCTTACCTTCTGCGCTTTCAACTGCCAAAGGAGCAGACGTAAAAGTATTGTAATTTTTCACTATTACCTGTCCTGTAGGTCCGGCGTTCTTTGAGTTCCAATGAATAATCATGATCTTGTCTTGAAGGTTACAAAACGATCTGCCGCACCTGCTGATGAGAATTTCCACGTGATCACATCACCATTCGTATCTGCTGCCGCAGCATCAAATTGATAGATGCCCGATCCTACTTCAGCGATAACACCCGTTACACCTGCGAATGCCGCGCCATCAATTGATCTCTGCCCCGTCACTGTTAATCCTGTTTCAGGTGTGGCGAAATCTGTTGAATCCACCATTAAAAATTCGAAGTTCGAGAATGTTGCGTTTTTCGTGATCCCTAAAGAAACTGTATCAGCCAATATCGCAGCTAATTGCGTTGAATTAGAATCAATCTCTGTCCTTATCTCTACGGCTGTTGGGGCTGTTCCGGCAGCGTCAGGGACAACAGTATTGGCCCCGTAATCCGTTAAAGCAGTATCGATCTCGGCGTTGATCGCGGCTAAAGAAATTGTATCCGGTATTTTTGTATCATTTAGACTATTAGTGTCTACTAATATAGCGTTAATATCCGCCCCATTATCATTGGCTGTCTGGGCTGTGCCTGATACGTACGTTACGTCTACTTCCGGCACACCGGCTGTAGTTGGGGTGGCGGCGGCAGTTCCTAGCCATTGGATCACGTCTACAGTAAGCGTGTCTGTGCCCAATATCACGGAATCAAAAACGTTAGCAGGCACAACCATATAATCCCTATGGCTGGGCAAGGCTCCGGTAGGATGGCAATCTACTTCTAGATTACCAAGTGTGTTCGTGTCTGTTGCGTCAAGGACGGCGTAATACCGCCCGTTTGCGATATGTGTAGCGCCGCCTGAGTTTTTATTCGCTTCAGTAGTTGCCCCATGCTTAGTTAGCTTAATGTCCGTATTGGCAATAGTTAAACCAGTCTCCTGGGTATTTCCGTCCGTAGAATCAACGAATGGGCCAAGCTTTATCTCTTGACTGGCTGTTGATTGACGTAACCACATCTACCAAACCCAATCCATTAAGTCTGTGCGTCGGTCGGCTGTTGCGACAGCGATATTGTCTAGGCCATCCTGCATTTGAGTAAACCGATCCCTGACTGTCGTAATAGCGGTAACAATTGCTTGCTCTTCTGCGTTGGTGTTTTCTTGGGCGCGGGCATTGTTGTCTGTTTCGTTTACCAGACCGACTGCCCCGCCTATTGTAATTGAATCGGCAGAGACAGCCGTTATTTCAGTGGTTTGATTGTTTCCAGCATTGGTGAAGTTAGTTAACTGAACATCTCGGCCAACCCGGTAATTAGCGAATAAGTTTGCCCCTGTAAGACAAGATACCGTGGTTCCTGCGGCGTTTACTGTTAATGTAGCCTGCCCGGTGTCCGCTACATTGTACAAGGTACGACTAAAGGCCAGGACAGTACCCCCGTCTTGTGCGTCGGTTAACTTAACAGCATAATCAGCAGCGGCGTCTATCGCGTCGATGACTGCGTTGCAATGTTCTTTCAATCCTTCTTCTACTACTGATATTCGTAGGTTGTCCTTATTTGCCATTATGATATTCCTTGATTTCTTAAATGATTCATGACTACAGGGATTGATATTCCCCCTGCTGATGCTTGATAGGTCATATAAACTGAATACCAAAACGCAGAAAAAGACCCTCCGTCAGAGGGCCATGTAGAGGGCCATGCTGTCGCTTCATTATTGCTAACAGCCGTACTGTTATAGCGCCCTTCTGCGGTTTGAAAGTCCCCTGCGTCACCACTACTGCTTGAATAGTACCAAGTCGGGGCTGCGTCGTTTGATTTAAACCCTATCCACGTTACCGCGCCATTCGTTAATGCAGGATTAGGACCTGGATGGGTGGTTGTGTACCACGCGGCACCGGACACCGTAACCGTTCCGCCATCCCAGATTAAGGTTGCCCCATCTGGACCTGTGCTAAGGCTGCCCCCTTGGTATACAGCTAGTCTTAGGTCTGTTGACCCAGATAAGTACATGCTTATACTGACAAGTTCTTGTCCTGAACCGCCATTAAATGTACCTCCCATAGCACGACACTGGTTCGCAGTATTGGTGGTTCCGAGTATTGAGGTTTGTCCGAATGTCGCCATAATAAGTACCCCAGCGCCCAAGCTTTTAGTCAGGAAGGAGTCTAGTGTTTTAATGGGGCTGAGGTGAAAAGGGAAGCCGGGCCCACCCTTTCGGATGGTGCTTGTTATATCAAGTGCTTATCCCGGCATAATAAGGTCCACCGTACTACAGAGGAGGTCAGCTTTTAAGGCTAGACTACGCCTCTACGGTGGAGTATTTGATATTAACCATAGGTTTCTCACGCTAGGCGTACTATGTAACGGGACTCAGTACCGCAATATCAAATCTCCTGTTAGGGTAGGAGAAACACCACTTCAAGTGCCCTAATGCGGGCTTTTGAGTTAGTTCCCCGTATACCATCGGGGTCAGGCTTGATGTTGACCGGGCATGACGAACAGCACCTCCTCGTCAACATCAAATTCTTTAATAAAAAAGCCGGATTACTGAGTAACAGGAAACAATCGATAACCTACTCACCGGCTAACCTCATGGGGGAGGAATATGCAATTCTACAGAGAGAATAGCCTACCATTACCCCTGTTTCAAGTTTTGTAGCCATTTTTTTTCAATATTTTCCTAGCTGCTCGACGGGCTTTGAATATCCGCTGACTGGCTAAATTCTCACTGATTCCGTGGTGTTTAGCAAAATCCCTATACTCCCATTGATCTTCGTATTTTCGTATTAGAATATTATAATATAACCCGTGTATTTCTGAGAGTATACGGTCCACCTTTGCATAATATTTATGTCCGCCATAATTAGGGCTTATAGGACTTACTTTTTGTGTTTCACGTGGAACATTTGTTGAATTGATTCTCATTTTCAATTCCCGCCATTCTTGTTCCGCTAATTCCTTGAGGTTTCGCTTATCGACCCCTCTTTTTATTAAGTCCTCTCTTATTTTTAATATTCGTCTTAGGTCGCACTTGTCCGTTCTTACCCTCTCCAGGGCGTTGTAGCCCTCTAGTGGGGACTTTCTCTTGGAGCTAAGTCCATCGACTCCCCATTGCCTCCAGACGCCCCAGGGCTCTAGTATTCGCTCTAATGGGTCATTAGATTTCTTGTCGTTTGAAAGATGGGTTGATTGTTCTCGGATATTCATCGACTATACCTCAGCAAACTTCTAAATTCGGCCAAAATTCTTTCCTGATCATAATTGAGTGCCTCACATTCGTTAGCTGTAGCTCGGATTTTCTTTTGCATATTCCTAAGTCCGACCTTATGAGCATTATCCCATACTCGTGTTTTTCGCTCATCCAATATATCGATTTCAATATTATATCTTTCTTGTTCAATGTACTCCATTAATCCATTTTTTATCGCCTCAAAAGACCCCCTTTCCGTCACTAAATTACCGTGAATACCATTGATGATATCTTTTACAAAAAAGTCTACATTCATTATTCCTCCCAATCCTCTACTGTATTCCTCATTACCTGTGAGTATTTACTCAGGTTTGAAGGTATTGAAACACCCACTTGATATTCATCTTTGTGTTCCTTTCTCCTTCTAAGCACCTCTAAATAGAACTGATCTACATTTATAGAGCTATCATAAGTCCCAATATAGAATGCTGAGGGTTTCGAGGTGAAGTTTCCCAGCTTATCTATATAAGCTTTCACTAAACAACTGTTGCCCCATATGTTTTTATAGTAAAACTCATTTGATTTCTTTTCTAACTCATTTCCGCTCATCCCACTTCCTTAGAAATTCCTTCCTATTACTGAAGTCTTTTAGCGTTGCTGGACGGGAAGCCCATAGTTGAACGTCTTTGTCGTCTACCTCAATGGTTCGGGTAGGCTCCCATATTCTTGTAGGTAGTTCAGGTTTCATTTTTATTCCTTTTCCTTAACCTAGTATTTATCGAATCCATATTTGGCAATCAATAATGCCTCTGCCCTATTATGATCTTTCTTCCTGCCGAGAGGCGCATTTGGAAATAACTCTATAGCCTTTGCCCTACAAACCTCTTTATCTTTTCCGAGACCGTAATATTTTTTCCATGTTTTCGGCGTTACGTATTCGACTGGGATACCTAGTATTGCACAAACACTTCTAATACAGCCCCTCGAATCACCTTGAGAATGCGCTACTACTGTACTTCCTGGCATTGCATGTGTCTTTTCTAAAAAGACTACCTCAACACCGCTATCTTCTAATATGTCCCTTATACCTAATGGGTTAATCTGATTTCTTTTGCCTTTTTTGTCCGCTGCCATCGAAGGAATATCTTCTACAGTATACGTAGTTCCGCTACCAGACAATATCGCTATTGCACCAGTCACCCCAGGATCAATTCCAGCTATCATCATTTATCACTACCTCCCATAATCCTTTCTCCTTAAATTTTTCCTGTGTTCTTTCGTGAGCGACTTGGTAGTAATGCTCTCTTTCTTCTTCCGGGGCAGACATAGAATCAAACCACATATTACACCCTGAACACCCATAGAAGCTGTGCTCGTCGCTGGCCTTTATCCCCCAACCCTTGCCATGCACCTGCTTATTACTATGGCACAGTACCGTGGTTTCCGGGTTATAGTTACAGTTAGGGCCATTCATCAGACAGTCTTCGCCTTTGGCCGATTGCCGGGCTTTCTTTGATCGGGTGTATTTGAACTTTTGTAGACTCATATTTATCTATTATACCCTGAATGTATTCTATGTCTCTCTTTATCCATTCGACTTGTTGTATTTTTCTATCGAGGATAGTCTTTAAATCCTCTACAACTTCAGGAGATAGGTTCTTTGCTATGAGTGCGTTCCATGTGTCCATTATTCTTTTTTCTGCCCCCAGTCTGTTAACAGTGCCCATATTACAATAACTATCCATAAGCCGCTTACTGGAAATCCTTTCCATTCTAAGAAAACTGTTCCTATTACCAAAGCAGCAAAGGCTATACCCTCTCCTATACCCATATCACTCCACCTCGTTAGCGCCACTGGCGGCTATTAATACCACAAAGATTCAGCCATTTGTTTCATGTCTTGTTTTAACGACTCAGCCGCCTCTTCTTCCGTTGCTCCTTTACCAGACACATAATTATCATGGAATTCTGGATGAAAAGGATTGTAGTCACACCTTTTAAACCCTTCTTCATCCAAATTAGTTGATCCAAAGACAGCAATCCCCATTCTCATTTCGTAACCATCATCGGTCTTTTCTACATGGCACGGAGTCGTCCCGGCCACACCTATATTCTCGCATATAAACGCGGTAACCATTAGCCTATCTCCTTAATTCTTTTCCATCCGTTAGGCGTAACTTCATATTTTGTCCCGTCCTGCATAGTCTTTACTTCGCCCAGATCATTTAGCTCAATACTTACAGGTTGTTTCGCCGCATTAGCTATTTTTTTCATGTCTTTCTGAAAATTGCTCTTTGCACGTATTCCATTATTCCTCCCTATTTGAATATCTCTCTTCGTCGAGCAACTTCTTTTAATTGATCTTCATAAGCTTTCCATCCCTTTGCAACAGCGGCAATTAATTCTTCACGCGATAGCTTTTCTAATGGAATCCCGAATAATGTTGCTCCATCGGCCAACTCAAGCCCTTCCCGTATAAATTTCTTAGGTAATTTATCCATCACCCCTCCCTATATTCAATAATCATATCATTCTCCTATTCCACTAACTGCACTGGCGGCTATTACTTCATGTTCAAGATATCGCATTTCCTGTTCTGCCTGGGCAAACATTAGTCTTACATTGTCGAAGTCTTTTCTGTCTGCGTAGACTATGGCCTCCCTTATGTGGTGAACTAGTCCTCTACGTTTGGTTTGGATGTCTTCAATTGAGTGCTTCACATCTGTTCCTTATAGTTTAGGAAAATAATCACTAATGCGCCTACCAGGCATACCCAGAAGGCTTTAGATAATTGAGGGTTATGCATTATGGGTTTGCGTTTTCTCATGACCCTCTAAGCTCCCATCTAAAGAGTTTACCCAGCCCTTGCGATCGTTTGTTCATGATCTCAAGGGCGCTCTTGTAACATGCCTGATGGTCTACTCCACTACAAGAATAGACTGTCTTCCAGTGAAAGAACCTTCTTCTGACCTCCCATGTTACTTTCATTTTAAGCAACTCTTTTTTACCATTTCATTAATGGTTTGCTCAACCATATCGCCATAAAACAACCAATATGAAAAGGTTTTTGCTATCCAATACATGCCATACATCGCTGCACATACAGTAAATATACCTATTACCCATAATGCTATCATTTGATACGTCTTCATGTTCCACCTTGCATACGGTTCTTGTTTAACGATCTCCAATCTTCCCATCTACGCTCTGCTGAATCTCTTCTCATAGCAAGCTTTTTCCATTCCAGCCATGCTTCCTGCATTTTATCCCATGCCTGTTTTGACTTTTCATGTGTTTCTGCTACAGATTTCCTGAGGTCCATTGCCCCTTCTTCTGTCTGGATAATCGCCGCTTTGGTTTCCTTATAGGCTTGCTCAAGGTCTTTACATTGGCGCTCAAGAATAACTACTTCCTGATCGCTCTCAGATAAGAAGTTTAGCGCATTTTCAGCTTGTTTTCTTTCTTTATCCATTATTTCCAGCCCCATATATAATAATCTGTTTGCTTTATTCTTTCGCCATAGAATATAGATACACAACATGGAAAAGGATAACTTGAATCAGCACCTTTAAACTTTAATCTTTTATCTAGCATCCTAACTTCTGCCGCTACACCGTCTATGCAATTTTTGAACCAATCTGCTGTCGGATCGAATCTTGTCAAAGTTACTACCATTTTACTATGTCCATTCATAATATCTGCTGAAACCATGCATTTATCAATATTCCCTCTTGAATAAGGCGGATTCATCCAATAATTATCGTAAAGATGCACATCAGTGCAGATAACGAAATCCTCTATATCTGACGAATAAGCTGATGTTTTAGCATTCTCTTTATTAGCACAGAGATCAAAGTCAAAACTAAACTCATTATCGAGGACTTGATATAAATCATCTTGTGTTTCCCATTCGTCGTTCATAAGACTTCCTTAATATATGTCCATTTGTTTGTTATTATCGGATTCCAAAATAATCCTAAGCACTTATAACAAGTAGATTCGTATATATTCTTCGGTCTGGGGCCAGAAGATAACCTTTGCGGGAAATGCTTGTTATCCATTGGGACCTGACACTTGCTGCATATTTTATGTTGGGCTGACATTCAACCCGAGCTTCCTGATAACTTCTTCGGCTTGTTCTTGTTTTTCAAAGGTGAGTTCTGGATTTTCCGTTCCCATAACATAACTAGTTTTCCAGCGCTTTTTTGCAGTCAGATAATAGATAGCCCAATTCCCATCCCCAAACATATTATCCGGATCATTCTTATATTGCAGGATAAGTTGGTTTCGTTTGTTCATGTCTCTGGCGGTTTCGGCGAGTTCTTTGGTTGGCCATTCATTGCCAGCTAGCCTCCATTCTTCATCGCTAAATTCTGCTTGCAGCGCATCACCAACTCCGCCAGATATCCAAGGATCTTCGTATTCTTTAGGCTCCCATTTGATGAGGGATTTTAGTCTATCAATAATGTCTTCTGGAACTGCTTTGTATTTGTGGACGTTATTCGCATTGGCACAACTCTCTATATCTTTGAGAATCGCCTCTATATCCGCTTTATCTTGTTTATCCATACCTTATTCTCCTATACCCTTTCTTACTTGTCTAATAAAGGGCGCTAACGCCCGGAGTGTGGTTAGTCGGAGTTCTCCTATTCGGACTACTGATGTTCTGATAGTCGGTCATTTGGATATTCACCTTTCTTAAGTCGGGTATTAAAAGTTACTCCGGCTGAGTTCACCGAAATACTCCTCTGCATGAATTGGCATCGAACCAATAACACACGGTTCCAAAAACCGTTGCTCTACCTATTGAGCTATCAATAATTGCAACGATACACCCGGACGTACCTACTGTTTAAGGGACAGTGCAACCCTTCCACTCCGCCTGCGTTAGCGCTTGAACCTAGTCTACATAGGGGTCTTTATATTCCCCTTCTGATGTATAACTTACATCAGTTGTCCAGTTCGCTTGCTGGATTGCCGCATCAACCAACCGTAGCTGCTTAGCGTGCCAGTCATAACAGTGCGTGAATTGCTGGAATGAGATTTTTGAGACCTCCGCAATCATGTCGTTAAACCCATCCTGACATTGGCCGCGTCCTGTTTTTGTTTCAAACATTGCCTTGTTATCAATGGCCTTCAGACGATCAACCTTTGCCTGTAATTCTTTTCGTAAAAGTAACGCCTCTGCTAATTTCATAATTATCCCTCCTGATTGAATATAAATATTAAAGCCTTGTTGTTTACTTGTCTAATAGAATGTTTTTATGTTTTGCATAAGATTTATTTTACCAGTCTTAGTCTTGCCCCTTCTTCTGCATTACACTCTACACAGAATGGAATCTTTGGCCCCATTGTCGGTTTTCCACATCTACATATTCTTTCTTCTGGCTTCTGCGCCATTTCAGTTAGGTTCGGCACATCATCTTCCCATCCATATCCGTTTAGATATGTTAATGCTTGCCTGTTTTGATAAATCGTTTCACCTTTTCTGGCAAGTTTACCACTATATTCAAGATATGCTTTTATGCCAAGCCGATCTGCCAATGATTTTCTGTGTCTTTTTTGAGCGAGCAATTCAAAAATAATCTTCTCCCTTAACTCTTTGCTTGGGCTCATTCTTAATATTTTCGCTAATGACTTTCCCTTCCCGCCCGGACCGTAATCTGTTTTGATCGGTGTTTCTAAAAAACTACAATAATTAGGCCAAAATACAGTATGATGCCATTCTGTAAGGTCTTCTTTAGTCATTATTCCTCCGAGTTTAATTGATCCAGTTTATCAGCTATTTGCATTATCGATTCTTTCGCTTCTGGCCATAATTCATCCCATTCAAGCCCAACTATAGCGCCGCTCCATAAGTCGCTATCTTTGACACTATTCCACCATAATTTTATCTTATTTTCATCAAGCATCACTCCTCCTCAAAGAATATGGTTAGACCAGGGTCAACATTGCCCACCTCTCTTTTGTTTAATCTATCTGCTTTGGGCCTTGTATCTGCTCAACGGGACGATAACCATTACAACGATCCTTAAAAAATCTAACTGTTTTGTTGCTTTCATCTTCATGGCATATTCCTGTCTCCAAGAAATTGTGCCAAAGATCAAAAAACTTACAATTTTTACAGATTTTGTTATCATCCTGTTTCATAGCATTCCACCTATATAAACCCTCTTTTGTTTAAGACATATCTACTCAAGGGTGGACGATCTCGGTCTGCATGGTTTTCCCGGTGAACAATCCTTTGAAACAGGTTGATTACAATACGCGCATATTTTCGGTCTCCAATCTGTTTCGTCCCAATTTCCTTTTCCATGATTACATTCATTACACAGGATTTGCAAGTTGCTTGGATCTAACGCCAGCTCAGGATGCTTTCTTCTTGGCTTGATGTGATCTACATGAACCTGTCTATTGTCTCCAGGTGTTCTGCCACAACACATACATCTACGCCCATGCAATTTTAGGATTTCATATCTAACCTTTCTCCATGCATAGGACTGTAAAAATTCATCTGAGCATACGGCATCTAATTTGCGCTTTTTCTTTGCGGTTTTCTCAACAGGTATTTTGGTTCCCCAGAGTTTATTAGCGATCTCTAATAATTGAAGATTTTTATTACCTTCTGGTTTGAAAGGTTTTTTATCGATTAATGGGTATGTTGAAAATAACCTTACAATGTCTTTCTTTGATGTATTGTGGGTTATATACCCTAATTTAATTAAGTATCTATTCAATGATACTTGAACTTTATGGATCCTCTTTAAGTAACTTCTACTGTTCTTCATAACTCCTGCCCTTAGATTTTGAGGATGGTTCAGACACAGCTCCCCCTACCCCAATAACGAGGTTAGGGAGCTGCTCCTGCCCTTGAGTTTCTTCGGACGGACAAGACACTGACCATACATTCCATGCCACGCATTGCCTATGGTCTAAGCTCAGGCAGAGGACGCTCGCGTGGTTCCCATTCTAGCGTCTTTAGGATATGAGTCGAATCGTGACGGTGCGGACGTTTATACTCATAAACGCGAAGGACTTGAATTAGTTTACTGGTTGGTCTAGAATCATTTCAAGTGCTCGCAACACTAGGTTAGCAGATCCGTCAAAATTTGCAACTCCCTCCATAGAGTTCAAGCCCTCCCCGTTCCAGGGGAGGCATCCTTACAAGCATTCTCTAAGCACATTTTTGATAGGTCATTTATTTGTTTCCTAGCAAGTTTTTTCATGTTTTCATCTTTTGTTATCAATGCTTCCTCTTGCCAAGCTCTTAATCTGCATACTCGTTTACCAAGTCGCGTAACGCAGGTACATTGCTGTAATATAAATATATTCATTTCTTGGCGGCCTTCTCTTTTACCCAAACATTAAAATGATCAAAAAAACGTGATTCTTGTACCTCTTTTTGGTCACATTTAATACATTCTCTCGTGGGATTAAGTTTCGTATGATCTCCATAATCCCATTTATGAATACCAAATAAACACAATATATTCATATCTTCTCCTAACCCCCGCTCAGGGGGAGCATTATTTGGTCTTCTCTTCGTACCATCTACCTCGTCTACCGCAGGTTCCATATATTAAACTATCAAGCCATGAATCTTCACGATGCATACTACAATATGGCCACCGTATCTTTTCCTCTTTATCTACGCCATAATATTTTGTGTTTTTTAAGTTTTGTAAAGCAAAGCATTTCCAATATCCTGGACTGGCATTTTCAGTGCTTGCATGCTTGCAATTTTTACATAATTTCATATTCTCTCCTTCTCCCTTAGGGGTGTTTTATCAATTTATACCTTTTGATCATTGATATATCTGACTAATTCGTTATGTTTTTCCATTAAATGTCTAATTTGTCCTTGAATAACACTCATTAAAATTACATCTGGACTATCAATTTTTTGCTCTTTACATATCTCAAGAACGGTATCTTTGATTTTGTCTAAATCTTCAAATGTGATTTCTTTCATCATTCCTCCATTATTTCTCCGTCAGGTAATACAATCTCCACTATCGGGGACCCGTCCGCATACTCTTCCGCCTGCTCTTTAGTCTTAAAGACAGGGCAAGCGCCAATCATCCCGTCAGCCCATGATAGATCTATTTCTGTCTCCCCTGTGAAGGTTCCTACAGTGAGCTTATATCTCATTAATTGAACCATATACATTATGCCTTCACTCCTTCTGGCTTCCAGAAACACTCGTCCCAGGTGGTTAGGGTGTTTCTGTTGGGACGTTTGCGGAGATATTGCGGCTCTACTGGGAATGTACGTCCATCAGCCCATTCCGCCCGATATACTAATGAATGAGTTGTTGTCCCGTCTTCCCAATCAACAGTTTCACAATGCAAGTCTTTAATAATTTCACACTCCATCCCGTTATATTGCCTAGATATTTTATAATTCTGTCCTATTGCTACCTCACCGATTTCAAATTTCATGATTCCTCCAATGGGGTCTCGTATATATTGCCTATTACTTCTATAGTGCCAGCAGCGTTGAAATATGAAATACCATTACTTTCTACTTCAACGTAAGGAATTAAATCAAATGCTGGGTAACCGCTATCAAGCTCGCCACCCCAAGCTACTTGGTGATCGCTACATTCGCCATCTACACAGCATTGAACACGATCTCCCTCAAATATCTCCTTACCATTTTTGTCGAGTAGGCCGGTGAATTGCATCCAAATTAAATCTTGATAAACTCCATAAATGTAGCAGCGACCGTTTAAAGTAAGGAGATATGGCCCTAATTTACTGCTATATTCAGGTGGAGGCAGAACCATTTTTCCGCCATCCCATGCTCGAAATTTCAGTTGTCTCATGACTCCAGTTCCTTTAATAAAGTGCGGGCTTTACGAAAATCACCCAGGGTGAGCATTGCCTTATCTCTGCCAAATACTGGGCTGTTATCACCTTGTATGGTGCTTGATGTTGATTTGCATAAATCGTCTTGAGTAAACGGTCTCAAAACCGCTTTACACTTCTCTAGTTTTTGTTCGAGGTCTTCAATTCTTGCAGCATCCTTTAATACGCAATTTGCATATTGTTCTAGCTTGGCTGTCTTTAAATCACTCATGCCACCTCCTCTAAGAGTTCCCGTAGTTCCTGTTCATATTCAAAACGTGTTTCAGCATCATAGCCCTCGCATATGGTCATACGGCCTATGATTGCCTTGATTGTCGCTTCTCTGATTTCTTCTTCTCGTTCTTCCATAATGCTTCTACCTTGTGAAAGGTCTGGTAATCTGTCCTCGGGCTTTGCCCGTTCTTAAACCTTGATATTGTTGGTTGTTTGACTCCGAGCCGGTTAGCGAGTTCGTCCTGCGTCCAGCCCCAATCGAGTAAATCATTTACATATTGTCTGATCATGAGTAGAATATACTTGAATGTATACTTTATTTCAAGTTTTTCCGAGAAATAGTTAAATTGTGGTTGAAACGGTTATTCATTTGTGTATACTGAGAACTGTGGATGGTGGTTGCATTTCAAAGTTGCTAAGGAGGAGAATATGCAGTTACATTATTTTAATGAAGGAATAGCCGACCCTGATGATATCCTGTTAGGAATGGCTAAAATGCAAGGATACGTCCCACAAGGATGTTTACTTGGCGGGCAAGTAGTGATGGCAGAGATTAATGATGGTAAATCACCTTGCGCTGGATGTAATGGCCCTAGAGAAACTTGCGGTGGAAAGCCTAAGATTGATTAGTCTAAGAAGTATCAACAACTGGAGGAAATTATGGGACTAGATACATCACACGATTGTTGGCACGGTGCTTACTCATCTTTTAACAGATGGCGGACAGAATTATGTAAAGTTTCTGGTTACGGGGTTCTTGAAGATTACCATGGATTTGGTGGCGATACACCTTGGCCAAAAGAAGATCCGCTAACTATTCTTCTCTATCACTCTGATTGCGACGGGGAAATTGAATGGAAAGACTGCAATCCAATTGCCGACAGACTTGAAAGATTAATTCCCGCATTGAAAATAGCTGGAAACTGTGGCGGCCATATTGGTAATTATGCAGAAAAAACACAACAATTTATTGATGGATTAAGATTGGCTGCAAGCGAAAAAGAAAATGTGGATTTTCATTAATAGCCTAAGAAGTGTTGACAACATGGAGGCAAAGAGCAATGGGCACTCTGGTTAGCTGCCAGAGTAAAGAGAAGGACGGATGTGAATAGCATGAAAGCTGATCTAGATAGGCTGAATTGTGAGAAGGCGACTGGGAGTACCATCCTTTCCCTGTCTTCCTTGCCCACCTAACGGGAGGAGATATGAAGCATTTAGAAATATGTGAGTATTCAACAGATTCAGATTACTGTATTTGTGAAACTGATGGAATAGCAAACAGAGAAATCTCAGCTGTCTTTGGTAAGGATGATGCACAATACATCGTCAAGGCGTGTAATATGTTTCCTGAGTTAGTGGAAGCATTGGAAGAATTACAAGCAGCCTCACGCAATGCAGCATATGGTTCTTTTCATGGATTTCCTGAATTGCAAAAAGCTTATGATAAATCTAATGAGCTACTCACCAGGGCAAAACAATGACTGACTGGGAAAATAAGGCAAGCATAGCAGTTGGAGCTTGCGAGAATATGGATGAAGTTAGAACCCTTATTGCGGGTTTAATGGAATCAACAGAGATATTGGATTGGTTAAGTGATTACGATCATACTAAAACTATTGGTGGAATACATGGTGTGATTTTGCATTGGTATGATAATAAGGACAGAAGGCAAAGAGTTGAAGGCAAAGACCTCCGTGATTGTGTCATAAAAGCAATGGAGCAAGAGAATGAAAGATGACCTATTGGAAGCATTAACAGACATAAAAAATTTACGTCGAATTATGTATGATCATAAGATAGAAAGATACGTTAATATAAACGGCCATTTCGTGGATATAAATCATATCTTTGCCATTCTAAAAGATCACTACAAGACAGAAATAAATGAACATACATAAAGCCTTTCACATAACCAGTTCAGGACTTCCAGGGTATGATGAGATAATGGACAGACAACGGGAGAATTGGGAGATGGAAAGGGAAAGACGAAGTGAATTGATTGCTCAGAAGAAGAAGGAGTATTTCGAGGATGTTGGGACGTTTTTTGAGTTTATCCAGAATATTGAGATATCGAATAAAGACTCATTCATTTTTGAAGATATGCATAAAAAAATGCAGCGTGGATGGGGCAAAAGAGTAGGATTACATCTTTATGATTTATTCAATGAATACTGTGAACGATTGGCTGCTAAGGAGATAGATGATGAACTGCGAAGACAAGGGTTATAAAGAAGGTGAAGTATTTAAGATTGTATCTGGCGACGGAATAAATAATCGAGATATTGGGTCTATAGTTATTCTCAAAGAAGATGATGGATCAAGAAGCCCGGCTTTTTGGCTTACAGAGGGTAGAAAAGATCTTTGTGGCCAAAGCTGGTTATTCATAAATATTAAGAAAGTAAAACGTATCTGGCCACCAGAGAAAGAAACTGTCTCAGTTATTTGCGAAGGTAAGACAGTAGAGATTAGCCGTGAATCAGCTAAGGATTTAAATCTGATATGAATGAACGTCTTAAATGGGAAGCCTGGAGAATAAAATGAACCAATTAGCAACAATAGAAGACCAGATACTTAAATCGTCTGAGAGCTTCGCTACGACGTTAGCGCAATATAAGTGGGATCTGTTACCAGACTCACAGCTTCAGGCCGCCAAACAGGCTCTAACGAAGTCTGATTACATAATGAAGATAGCGGCTGGCAATCCTGGGGCTGTGCATGACTCCCTGATGAAGTCGGCTATTCTAGGGCTGGATTTAACAGAAGGTAAGCGGCAGGGTTGGCTTCTTCCTCGGAAAAACCAGCAAGGCAAAACGGTTGTTGTTCTTCAGGTAGGGTATAAGGGTGTTGAAGCTATACATCAAAGGATGGGGGTGATAGACAGACTGTCTATAAGGGTAGTAAGGGAAAATGATATATTCACTTGGACAGGAAACGACCAAGAAAAACCCGATCATGTTGCGTCTGCCGATAAAGAGACGCCAAGCTGGTTTGCTACCGATGAGGAAAGGGGGCGGGTGAGCGGTGCTTTTGCAATAACATATTATCCTGATGGGTCTTTAAATGCCACAGTAACGCCAATATCTGTGATCTTCGGCAATCATCGAGACAGGTCGGATTCGTACAAGTCTTATATAACCAAAAAGAATAAGGGTGAATATGCCCATCCTCCGCCGTGGGTCTCTGATGAACAGTCAATGATCGAGAAAACAATGGCCTTTATCGCGGCTAAACAGTGGCCAGCGAATAATAGAAACGATGAGACATCTTCACGTATTCTTGAAACGCTTCATGAGATTGATGTTTCTGATTATTCTCTTAGTTATTCTAAGGAACAGAAAGACGCTTTTGATAACTTCCTTACCGCTGAGGATTCGCTTGGCCTTTATATCTTCACGCAGTTAAGGATTGAGATTGAGACTTACGCAGCAATCCACAGGGAATACATTAAGAATATCGAGAGGGGGAATAAGGGGAAGGCTAGGACTCACATTGAGGACCTTGTTAGTCAAGGGCGTGCATTGATGGATAATATCGTAGAAGGCATTACTAGTAATGATGAATTGAAAGTTATCGAGTCTATGGATGGAAGCCTTGTCGTTACAAGTAAGCTGGTTAAGTCTGTTTTGACAGACGCACAAAAGATAGTATTTATTAAAATGATGGAGACTGATCATGAGATACTCGAAACTGAGGCCAAGGAAACTGAGCAAGGAGAAAGTAACGCTGATGCGATCGCTAAGGATATACAATCCTGAAGTCTATTCTTGCCAAAAGCTTGGTATGCTGATGAACGTTAATCCCGATATGGCGTGGAAGGTGATTACTAATAAGGCTTGGAAGTTGGTTGCATTCCCGTCTTATGAGGATGCACAGATAATCGCTATGGCGTATCTTTATGATTTATGATTCATTTATTAAGGAGGAGATATGAGACTTTTTTTGTTAAGAATATTATTATCTTGGTGGATGATTCCAGCATCATGGTTAACCATTTTCCCACTTATATATTTGCTATCTGGCGACACGAATGATGCAAAGTATGAGGTTATGCAATTTTGTAAATATATTTGGCATGGCGAAGAGTGACCTACATCTTTATCTTCAGGAGGCACAATGAGATTTGAATCCGGGCAAGAGTTAATACTCCTACCTAAGCTAACCGTTGTTAGATATACAAGAGGTGGTTGGGTATTGTGTAGTCTTTGGGGTACAAATAGTGAAATATCTATACCTGAGAGCTTTTTAGCGACAGACAAATTTTTTGAACTGAGGCCAAAGAAAAGAACTATCCTTGATAGAATTAAGGATAAATTTGGCTTAAAGAATTAAAGAAGTATTATAGAGGGGAAGAGTGATGAGTGATAGACCTTGGTGGTTTCCAGTTTTAGTTGATGATGAATATTTCAAACGATTAAGAGATGATTATCCTGATAAAAGCCATTTGTCAGATTCAGAGTTAAATGAGTATTTCAATGAGTAT
>Ga0224509_10000031_pt1 | contig 42648 bp, 73 predicted proteins | sample SF_Jan12_sed_USG_5_FD_170158 | JGI IMG/M metagenome (GOLD analysis project Ga0224509, IMG submission 170158) | Sediment microbial communities from San Francisco Bay, California, United States - SF_Jan12_sed_USGS_24 | ecosystem: Environmental > Aquatic > Marine > Sediment | place: USA... | reverse complement strand
AGGATATTAAACCCGAATGCAAAATCGCCAAATTCTGACAAATGGGCAAATGAAATCAGACTTATGCGCGAAATTGATAAACGTGAACACACAGAAATAAAACGTATATTCGACTGGGCGAACAGAGATCCATTTTGGCGTTCAAATATTTTAAGCCCCGCAAAACTCAGGAAACAATTCGACCAACTTACGATAAAGGCTAGTAGCAATGGACCACATCAGCAAGACAACAGAAGCCGTGCAAAAAAAGTCAGTGACGAACTCGACAAGATCGCAGCAGCAGCAATTGAACGTGGAGAAACTTTCTGATGTCTGGGTGACTGCGTTATTTAAAAAACTCCAGGCTAGATACGGTCATAAGTGGTCAACCGCTATCGAAGGTATTGAAAAAGTAGCCGTAACCGAATGGGCGGAAGGATTAGCCGGGCTATCTGGTGAACAAATAAAAACAGGGCTCGACACTTGGGATAATGATTGGCCGCCATCAATGCCAGAATTTAAAAATGCTTGTTTGAAAAAGCAGGTTAACGAATTCGGCCTTAATTACGTGCCTGAATATTACCGTGAGAACCGTCAGGAAAGATTAATCGAATCTGACGAATTAAAAGAGAAGCGCAGCAAAGCAGGGAAGGAAGGAATAGCGGCGCTTCGTGGTCAAATAAAATGAACTGCCCACAGTGCGGAAAAGTATTAATCAATCAGCGATGCCGATGTGGGTATGTTGTTATACAGCCATTACACCCAACTATTAACGCAAACCTGAAAAAGATGGGCTTAGAAAGGCTACGAAACGAAACGCTAAAAGAGTGGGCGGACAGATGCCGGGAATATTTGGCAGGCAATAAAGAAAATTTTCTTGAACGGGAAGCAATGCAACACGAGGGCGACAATGAACCATAAACGCAGAAAGCCAAAAAATGCACGTCGAGGTTGTTTGTTGTGCAAACCAAACAAAGCAAATGGCGTTAACGATGAAAAAGTTTTAGGGCATTGTGGATTCGGTAAATTGCGTGCATTGTCTAAAGCCAAAGATCAACAAGGCAACTACAATGACTAGAGTACAGAAAAAATTCATCAAGGACGCACTCGATGAACCGGATAAGTTGACAGAGTGGGAATGTGATTTCATTCAATCGCTGGCTGACAAAGATGATGATTTTAAATTATCGGAAAAACAGAACCATATCCTTAACAGGATTTCACAGAAATATGTTTAAGGTGAATTATGTCTGATGAACAAGTTTTAGACGCTGATCAGTATATCGAGAATCTAGTTGCCTTCCAGGATGAAGTACAGCTCATTGATAACAAATGGTCTGATTCAAGTGGATATGTAACGCGCCTGCACTTGCATGAAAGCGATGAGGGTGGACACCCATTGAAAAGGTTCGCAAAGGGATCGCGTTTTCGCATGATGCTGATCGAGGTTGACGATGATGAGCAACCGATTGACCAGATGACAAAACAGCGGATCATGAAACACATCGAATCGACCACGAAGGGCGGGCGGTATTCAAGGGAAGCGGCTATGTTGTGCAAGGGTCGAGACTTTCAGGTGTATCTATATCGAATAGGCCGGATCGCGCCTGACTGGGATCAAGCCATGAGAGAAGCGGCAGCGAAGAATTACATTTACGAGGTCTGCAACATTAAGTCGCGCAAGGAGCTGGATCACGATGAACATAAATTGCAGGCTTTTCGTAATATGGTCACAAACGATTTTTTTAAATTCATGAGGGAGCACCCGGAAGCGGTGAAAAAACGAAATGATAGCCACACATGAAAGCCGGTCCTATACACAACGCATGCGCTATGGTGCGCTGATGGGCGTCACTTGCCGTATGACGCAATGGGAGAAAAACTTCATGCAATCAATTGGCACGAAAATCAGTCAATCCGTCGAGCTGGAAAAACCAGAGGCGGGGGTTTTGCTGGGCCTGGCTAAAAAATACAAAAAGGAAATGTAGTGGCGACAGCGGAAATCAAACGGCACTGGCGGCGGGTTAGCGAACTGGGTTGCCTGGTGACACGCAGGCCGGAACCGACGATCCATCATTGCCATGGGGGCTCTATGTTAACCGTTCCCGGATTCGTTAATCCTGGTATGAGGCAAAAATCGAGTGACTGGCTTGTGATACCACTCACTATGGAATTACACACAGGAAATAAGGGGATAGACGTTATCGGGGTGAAAACCTGGGAAAACCAATACTTTAATCAGGTGATTTTACTGGATGAGGTTTGCAGGCGGATTGGTGTCAATGTGTGGGCCATGGCTGGTATCAAAAGAAAAGTAGAAATTTTTTGAAAATAGTTGTTTAATTTCTTGACATTCCAGTTAAAACGTTTATAATTTAAACATACACTAAAGAAATCAACCGAGGGCTTAAAAATGAATTATTCAAACTTAAAGGTAGGTGACAAAGTGAAAGTCAGCGGTTTCAATGGTGTTGTTATTCGTCTGTGTGAGTGGGATAAAGACCAAGAATTGATTGAAATTCGTTTAAGGTCTGGCGATAAATGCATCAGCAGTACAGAAGTAGAACGCATCTAAATTTCAAGAATAAACCGAGGGCAGGAAAATGAATAATGAGTTTAATGATGGGTATCAGCGAGCGGTTAATGGTGGATTTCGTGCCATGCCTAAAGAAATAAAGATCGTTTCTCAAGAATCAAAAGACTGGTATGCAGGGTATGATTCAGCAACAGAGAAGAATCTTAACCCGAAACTGACGCGAAAATTTAGATTAAGAAAATAATATGTAGGGGCGGCGAAATATGAAAAATACCAGAATAAAAAACTTCAGAAACGGAAAGATTAGTTTAACCGGAGTTCATTTTTTTATATGCGCTATATTTGTAATTGTGTTTTTTATAGGAAATAAATTTATTGGTGGTATTGGTGCCTATATATTTTTTATGCTTGGTGTATTTAGCGCGATTCATCATTCAGCCGTAAGAGAGGCAAAAAACGAAAGATATAAAAGGAGATGACAATATTAAAAACAGAATATATAGGGGCGGCGACGCCTTCGAGTAAAGAACCCCTTTTTATTCGGCTATGGGTTAACGGTTTAATGTCTCTATAACTGATCCCCGTGAATTTCATGTCAGTTATAGAGGGTAAGGCGGGTCGCCGGGCAAGATGGAAGCGCTACAAATTAAATCAAGCCGATTAATTTTATAGGAAAATAACATGAGTAACGAAACAGGTGAGTTATTAAGATATATTTTTTTATACGAGGATAAAACTTCATTTTCACCATATAAGTTATTTTCTATAGCTGCAGAAAGCTACGATAAAGCAAAACAGATATTGTACAGTGAAATACCTGATGAAGTAAGGAAGGATTACAATGTATATTCAATATCGTTTGCCGAATCTAAAGAAAATTCTAACTGGGTTTTTTGTTTGGAGAACCTGGAAGATTTTAAAATTATTAAATAATTAACGAGGAATTTTTAAATGAACGAAAAAACACTACTCAATATCACATACGGCCCGATTGAAATGAAGAAAGTAACATCAAGCCAGATCCATTCTGTCGGTTATGATAGCTTAACAGAGACACTCGCGATCATATTCCATGGGGCTGTTGGTGAAAGTGAGTACCGTTATGCAAATGTCAACCCTGATACTTTTTATGAAATGATAAACTCAGAATCAAGCGGAAGTTATTTCCATAACATGATCAGGAAAAATCCAAAGCAATACCCATACGAAAAACTAACATATTCAGACTGTCCAGAACAAGAAGAAAAAGTACACATGGTTAAATCCTGGGTGGGTCTTTTCGATTCCCTCTACAGCGGTGTCCGAAAGTTCGATCTGCGTGTCAATGATCGCGATTACAAAACCGGTGACAAAATTCATTTCTTTGAGTACGACCCGGACAAAGAACAGATAACAGGCCGAAATGTGGAAAGAAAGATCACATATATCATGCGTTTCGGTGACTCGCCTGTCGGGGTACTGAATGACTTGGGATTGAATCCGGCGCCGGGTAGTTTGTCGAAGCTGGTAATTTTGTCGCTAGATTAAAAGGTTAATGCTTTGCCTGATGTAAAAATAAAACTTGATGATACAGTCAGAGGAAGGTTTCAAGGTGCTGTATCAGACATATCAAAAGACGGGGTTATAAATGAATATATCCCCGCTGATTTAATTGAATGCGTAGCTGATGATCTTGAATATGTGACTAGATATTTAAGACGTTTAAAAAAAGCGTATGACGATAAAACACCTACAAGGAATGAACGTCAAAAGACCTGATATATCGGCAAGCAGACAGCTTGGCAATTCGCCGATATTAAATGAGAATCGAAGTAAATGAAAGCTACACCGATATTAATGAAACCTGATTTAGTTAAGGCCACTATTGATGGACGAAAAACACAAACTCGCCGTGTAGTCAAACCAGAGCGGAAGGGTGCAAGCCGGATAATGAAACAGGCAGTTATGTTGATAGGTTTATGTTTTTGTGGGACAAAATAAATTATAAAAACGGTAATGGATGGGATAAAAATCCGTTTGTCTGGGTTATTGAATACGAGCCTATATTTAAGAATATCGAGGATGTGATTAAGGAGCGCAAATAATGAGTTTATCTTGTGATTGCGGGTATAATGATTTTGAATGGTTTTATTGTGGACCTGATGATTATACTTTGCTTGATACGTCACGCCGCCAGAGGTGTTATAGCTGTAAAGAATTAATCGGATTAGGTTATCCGGTGCTTGTGTTTCAACGATATAGAGAACCTAAAGACGAAATAGAAGATCGCATATATGGCGAAGGTGGGGAAATAGCCTTGGCTAACTATTATATGTGCGAGGAATGCGGGGATCTGTATTGGTCATTGGTCGAGCTGGGTTTTTGTATCTCTTTTAATGGTGAAAGTATGCAAGAGCTTGTTAGGCAGTATAACGAGGAATACAAATAATGAAAGCCTATGCAAAAAGCAAGACACCAAAACCTGACAGAGACAAACGACAGACGCCAGTATTTGTATTTGAACGCATTCAGGACTTAGTGAATATCGAAATATTTTATGACGTTTGCGCAGAGACACATACATCTAAATGTCACAATAATTATTGGGATGAGATAGATAATTCATTAATTATTGACTGGTGTCAAGAACTAGGAAGGAAGGAAACACCTCAAGGGTTGTTTGCGTTATGGATGAATCCACCTTATTCAAACCCAGGCATCTGGTGTGAAAAAGCATACAAGGAATCACAGAAAGGTTTAATTATTATCGGGTGCTTACCTGACGACAGATCAACAGGATGGTATCAGGACTGGGTGGAGGATAAGGCGCAAATAATTTATGTACCGGATAAGCGTATTAGTTTTGAGGATGCGGACGGAGTACCACAAAAAGGCAACCCGAAAGGCTCAGTTATTCCTGTTTGGATGCCATTCTATTGTGATAAAAGTACTTATGTTAGATTTCACTTATAAGAAAATAACAATTTAATGGTGATATATTTAACATAGTGCTAAAATAAACATTACAGTATGTGATAGAATTTATAGAGACACAGATTAAGTTACTGGATAAAGAGCTAATCAAAATATGAGCACAAAAACACATTACGAGGTTGTAACGCAGGAACCTAACGAAAGCGATCCTGATGGTTGGTCAGAGATACTGTGTAATGTTGAATACTCTGACAATACGACAGCGGAAAAAGAATTTGTGACCTGCAAGAATTGCTTGAAGTTACTGGATAAAGGGCTGATTGAGATATGAAGATAAGCGAAAAAAGGAAAGCTGGAGAGATACTTGATCGCGGAGGTCTATCCCAAAGAATAATTGAGCTGGCGACAGATATATCCAAAGGCACATATAAAAACGCAATCAGTAAAGCTGGTCAAATTTCCGTGCTTGTTGAGGCTGCCACTTTCGATGATTACTGGAACTCTAAAGCTTGCGATGGAAAACACAGAGAAGCGGATATTCTCGAAGATCTAATTAACGACAAGCTAGATCGTGATCGGGTTTTATCAATGGTTAATCCATATAGTGACTTTAAAGGTTAATAGCAGAGGTGGCGGAATTGGTAGACGTTAAATTACCTAAGAGAAAAGCGAATCTTGGTCTCAAACCATCGCGCAAAGGTAAATTTTCTCGTGTGGGTTCGACTCCCACCCTCTACACCAATTTAGGAGAAAGTGATGTATAGTTCAGGCGCAAGATGGTGTGATTATAGCGGAGAAACATTTTTGTTTGGAGCAAAAGCTGGTAAAGGCTGGAACGGCAAATACCAACAGTACGCACCTAAAAATATTGGTGAATTATGCAAATGCCCTGGATGTGGTAAAGAAGTTAAAACTCGTAGATTTGTAGGTGGTGGTATTCGTTTTGGAATGTTGCCAAGGCATAAAACTCCAATTCACCTGAATTGATACCGGAATTAATTGAATAGGTGAATTATGACTGAATTACCAGCATATAAAAGTAAAGCGAACGAAGAACAAAAAGAAGAAAATCGCCAGCGTTACTATGAGCAGTTTAAGCTTATTAAGGCTCAGGAAGTGGATAAAATTCCTGCACAGCACACAACAATAAGGTGTGGCTGTCTAAAGCTTGTTCACTGGTCACAAATGTATCGTTGTTTGTATTGTGGTCTATGGTTTTGCAAAAAATGTGCAGAGCAGCATTTCGGATATAAAACAGAATATGGTACAAGTCATGACTGAATACAAAAACACACCTGAGCAGCGGTTAAAGGTAGCCCAGTTATTGCTTCTGCATCCATATATACAAGATAAAAAGGTCTTACTTAAAGCAGAAAACAAATACTATACGCATGGCGATAATGAATTTGACCCGTTTAACAACGCCGAGCAGCTTGTGGAGTTGGTTAAGTATTTTAAGTTACGTATTCTCCCTGATGTTTTATTTCATGGATCATGGACAGTTCACTCAACAGATGGAAATATAGTCGATACAGGTGAAGAATTAGAACAAGCTATTATGCAAGTAGTTTGGCAAATAGCGGAGGAAGGTGATGGATGATATAGAATGTCCATATTGCGGCACCGAGCAAGAAATCAATCATGATGATGGTTACGGATACGAGGAAGACCGGCTACATGAGCAAGAATGTGGAAGCTGCTATAAAACATTTACTTATTGCACATCTGTATATTTTAGCTATAGAGCATATCAGGCAGATTGTTTAAATGGCGGAGTTCACATATTTAAAAAAACAATGACTGTTCCAAGAAATTACACAAAGATGAGATGCACTATGTGTGAAGAAACAAGAGCGCCGACAGAGGAAGAATGGAATGATATTTTAAATGATCAACCTAACACACGAACAAGCGGAGGAAGGTGATGGATAAGTTTACTAGAGAATTAAGATATACGGTATTAAAACACTCGGACGTTACTAAAGCACTTGACCCCGATGAAAAAGAGTTGCTTATTAAGCTGGAAGAAAAGGTAGCATCTTACAGGGAATGTAGCGGAAAACCAATATTAGAATGTGTTGTGGTAGAAAGTGACTGGCCTGAGTATGAAATAGTCTGGGATATGATAAAAAATAGAGTTAATGACTAACCTAACACACGAACAAACAAGGTGAGGGATTGATATGAAACCACATTATTTTGAACAAACAGAAGCAGACAAAGATGATATGCAGCTAGATATGGCAAAAATGCAAGGTTATGTTCCTCAAACATGTTTGTTAGGCGGTGCAATAGTTATGAGCGAAGTAATTAAAGGTACAGATCCTTGCCAAGGATGCGAAGGACCGAGAGAAAAATGCAACGGCAGGCAAAAAGCTAATGTATGAAACATGGCAAGTATTCATAATCAGTATGATCCTGTTTTTCATCGGTGGTCTTCTAGGCTGATTCTACCGGGGCCAGGAAGAATACAGGAAGCGCAGAGATAGCGGGGGCTGGGAATGATTAACATCGAATATTGTCCTGGATGCGATGCACCTATAACACTAGAGAATGCTGGTGGATACAGGACATATTGCGACGAGTGCGTTAAGGCTATGCCACAAATACCGTCAAAAGGAAGCTGGCATATAATAGGACGATACCCTGATTTTAAATGGGAGCGTTTAAAGTGAATAAATATATTTTATTTATTGCTGTAATGTTTGGAATATCCAAAAACCAATATTATGGATGGAACTTCAATCCACAAAGTGACGCAGAAATGATATGTAACGGAATAATAATGCTTATCGTGGCATTGGCTCTTGTGGGTTATAATAAATAACATGACCGCTTATTATAATGAAAACGATCCTTATGCAGCGCAATGGTTGAGAAACCTTATTGAAGCAGGTCATATTGCCGCTGGTGTCGTTGATGAAAGGAGCATTTTAAATGTTCGGCCAGATGAACTTATGGGATACACGCAATGTCACTTTTTCGCCGGGATCGGTGTCTGGAGTTACGCGCTACGACAAGCAGGTTGGTCCGACTCCCGTCCTGTGTGGACCGGTTCTTGTCCCTGCCAGCCTTTCAGTAACGCAGGCAATGGAGCGGGGTTTGCTGACGAGCGGCACCTATGGCCCGCCTGGTTCCATCTCATTCAACACGGCAAACATAAAGATATACCGATCCTGGGTGAGCAGGTTGCAAGCAAGGACGGCTATGCTTGGCTCGACCTTGTACAAGCTGACCTGGAAGGAGCAGGTTACACCTGCTGGCCTGTCGTTCTCCCTGCTGCGGGCTTCGGTGCGCCGCATATCAGGCATAGGCAATGGTTCATTGCTAAATCCAGGTTTAACGAGATTAGAGATTCAGGTTATTGCGGATCAAATCAGCGGTTGGGCTACACCAGTGGCGCGAGATTATCGGAGCGAATCAGCGACGGAGGAATTCAACAAGAAACGCTGGGGACACAGTCGAGGGAAGCCGTTGTCGGCACAAGCGACGCTCTCGGGCTGGCCAAGCCCCACGGCGAGGGATCACAGTCGAGGGGTAAAATTGCCGAGACCTCACGACACGGGGATCCCGTTATCTCAGCGTGTAGCAATGGCTGGCTGGCCGACGCCGAGTTGTCAGAACACGAGAAGCGGCAGGCCGGAGGAAGCGATAGCAAAGAATCGGAAGGATGGGAGCAAAATACAGATAAGGTTGCAGGACGTGGCGGCACTAACAGGCCCGGCCCGACTAACGGCTACTGGCGAGATCCTGACTGGTTGTTCTGCCAGGATGGAAAGTGGCGGCCAGTTAGATCCGGCTCATCCCCGCTGGCTGATGGGCCTCCCGCCAGAGTGGGACGATTGCGCGCCTACGGGAACGCGATCAACGCGGAAGCCGCAAAAGAAGTGATATCATGCTGTATGGAGATACTCGGTAATTGATAAATAACAGGCTCAAAATGGACGCATGGTTGCGGGAATATAGAGAGCATGGGCACGTTCGAAGATTGCACAAGGACGATGTAGCCAACTATGCCGACCGGCAACTGGTTAAGTTGATAGCGTGGCTCGCGTGATACCGTAGGCTGGTCAGTGCCAGGGCATTAAGTAACTATAATTAATAAGGTATATAACGAGATATTGAAATGACTAAATGCAAAGTATGTGGTGCTGATGTAGACCCAGCAGATTGGTATGATGGTTTATGTGAGGAATGCGAAACTAAGCATGACTATCTTATTGATATATCAGATAAAGTAAAGCAGGAAGTAAATATAATGATAGTATTTGATTTACATGATAAAGTTGAAATAACACCCTTGAACCTTGAGGGGCGGGTGATAGCTATATACATATCAGAGGATGGAGTCCAATATCATGTTAGATATTTCGATAACGCGGAAGCGAGAACCGTATATTTCTATGCCGATGAACTAGCTAAGATTCAATGATATGACAAAACCCAGTAGTAAAAAAAAGCCAGTGGCTAAAAAGAAGGCAAGGAAGAAAACAGCAAAAAAAAAAAGACCACACGGAAAAAAAGTAAAAAGAAAACTTCCGCAAAGAAGGCTGCAACAGCGAAAAAAAAACCTCAAGCACAAAAAAAAGAAACCCGTGGTGCCCGTACACTTATCAGTGAAGAAAAAATAGACGAAATAGCCGATTATATCCGTAAAGGGAATTATGCACGTGTAGCCGCACGCGCCGCCGGGATAAGTGAGTCAACGTATTACGCATGGTTAGAACGTGGGGAAAAAGAACTTAATCGTATACTGACTGTAGAGGTAGAGACCGGGGAGTATGAACCAGCACAAGCAGAAGAGTTATTATTTCTGGAATTTCTGGAGAAGATCCGCTTGGCTGATGCTGAAAGTGAGGTTGAGGCCGTCAAAATGGTGAGAAATGGCATAACCGATCCAGATATCGCCATGAAATATCTTGGGCTTAGGTATAAAGATCGCTGGTCTCGCCTGCAGAAACACGAGCACACCGGACCTGCCGGCGGTCCCATTGGTGTAGTGACTACCGAAATGACCCAAAAAGAAGCCACGCAGCTTTATCAGGATAAGCTGAAACGCAATAAAGAATAAATGGCGGGATGAGTTATAATTTATTGAATGAGCAACGCTGCAAAAAGCATAACCCCTGAGTTTGATTGGAATAATCCAGACTATCTACCTGTCCTGGTAGATCGCGACAGAAGAATAAATGCAATACGAAAAGACCCCGATCTATTAATTGCCGCTAAAATCCACTATGCACAAAGCCAAAGCGGCATTATTGATTTTGTTGAAGATTGGCTATTCACCTACGATCCCCGGCTCAATAAACCCGGTGAAGTAAAAACTATCCCGTTTATGCTATGGGACAAACAGCGGGAATATTTACTCTGGTTAAAAAAACTCTACGATGATCGGGACGATGGGCTTTTAGAGAAGTCACGTGATCAGGGTGCCACCTGGTTAAATCTGGCTTTTGCGGTCTGGCTTTGGCTCTTTGTCGATGAAGTTAAAATCGGCTTTGGTAGCAGAAAGGAATTGCTCGTTGATCGCATTGGTGATCCTGATTCCATATTTGAAAAGGGGCGAATGTTACTCAGGAATTTACCCGAGGAAATATTGCCGCGCGGATTTAATATTGACAAACATGCTCCGAGTTTAAAGATCATAAACCCTGAAAACGGAAGTATCATTGCTGGCGAATCAGGCGATCAGATCGGACGCGGTGGCCGTAGTTCGATATTTTTTAAAGACGAATCCGCTTTTTATGAACGCCCTGAGCGTATCGACTCCGCACTGTCCCAAAATTCCGATTGCAAAATTGATGTCAGTACGCCAAACGGACCCGGAAACCCGTTCTACAAGAAGCGTCACAGCGGCAAAATCCCGGTATTCACTTTGCACTGGATGGACGATCCAAGGAAGGATCAGGCGTGGTATGACAAAGAATGCGATCGCCTGGATGATGTAATTGTCGCTCAGGAAATAGATATTGACTACCACGCCTCTGCAGAGGGAGCCGTGATCCCGGCTAAATGGGTGAGGGCGGCGGTTAATTTCGAGATGGAAGCCAGCGGCAGAAAGCGGGGCGGCCTGGACGTGGCAGACGAAGGCGGGGATCTCAATGCGCTGGTGATGGGTCATGGATCTGTTGTGACAGATATTGACACCTGGAAGAAAGGCAATACCACGCAGACCACCAGAAAGGCGCATTTAAAATGTAAAATAAAAGATATTGAAGATGTGAATTTTGACAGTATCGGTGTTGGGGCCGGGGTCAAGGGCGAATCGGCGGAGATATCTAAGAAGATCAAAGAGGAAACAGGCCAAGCAGATCCTATTACATTCCACCCGATACACACTGGAGAAAGCCCAACATCAGGCGAATATGCCAAGGGCAAAAAAAACATCGATATGTTTTTAAATTATCGGGCTCAACTCTGGTGGGAAGCCCGGCGGCGATTTGAGAAAACCTACGAGCATGTCAATAAAATCAAAGAGCACGATCTAGATGAACTGATCAGCATACCTAACCATCCTGAACTGATAGCGGAACTCAGTCAGCCTAAATTTGAAATAGGACCTTCTGGTAAAATAAAGATCGAATCAAAGGATCATATGCGCGCGCGCGGTGTCAAATCGCCTAATATTGCTGATGCACTTGTGCTATTCTTGGCAGACAAAGGTATCTATTCAACGGTTGCGAGTATAGCCAGGCGCAAAGCAGGCAGGAGACGATAGTGGCAAGTACAGTCGTTAAATTCAAGAAAAAGAACAAAAGAACGTCACCTTTAAAGCAGACAAAAACGGATCGCTGGATAAATCCGAGTAGCGGTTTCGGGGGTGAAGCGGATCCGATGAGCCGGACCTATTTCGGCCGCGATTTCAATATTACCCAGTCCCAACTTGACTCGCTCTACGAGGAAGATTGGGTCGCCGGTCGGGTAATTGATATCCCGGCAAAAGACGCAACGCGCAAATGGCTGGATCTCACGCACGATACCGATAACAGCAAAATCGAAAAAATGACCGAGGAATTTACTCGGCTTGATGTGCAGGCGAAATTCAATGAGGCGATCATTTTATCCCGGCTATACGGCGGATGCGCCATGATTATCGGTGCCTTTGATGGTCAGGAAGTTGATCAGCCCTTGGGAACCATTCAGTCAGTGGATTGGATTGAGAATGTGGATAGATTCCATGCCTACCCGGCGACGTTCTATCAGGATCCGGACGATCCGCGCTTTGGCTTGCCTGAAATGTACACGATACAGCGCCTGGCGGTTATCGGCTCGCACACGATGAGCGTACATGAGTCAAGAATTATTCGCTTCGAGGGCAACTATCTCCCACCACGCCTACGCATTAAAAACTTTGGCTGGTCAGCCCCGGTATTCCAGAAAGTCAGGGAGGCACTGCGACAGTTCGGCGTCTCCATACAATCAGGCGCGAGTATTCTGCAAGACTTCATTACCATGGCGATGAAGATCGACAATCTGTCAGAAATGGTCAGGGATGACACTGGCGAGGCTGAATTACGGGAGCGCATGGCGATAGTCGCCTCTGAACGATCAACGCATAACATCATGCTGTATGGTTCTGATGAAGAAATTGAGAAAATGGGATCGCCGGTTTCCGGGTTAAAGGATCTGATGGATATCTTTTTTGATGTGGTGAGCGCCGCCGCTGAGATCCCGAAGTCCCGGTTTTTCCATAATGAATCAGGTCGCCTGGGTGGGGATGCGGGCGAGAACGATCTCAGGACTCACTATGACAATATTGCCGCTTTTCAGGTTAATCAACTCAGTAGCCGAGTCACCCGAATTGCGGACATTGTCGCGGAGCCGCTCGGATATCTACCAGGTGAAATTAAACATACCTGGCAGCCGCTTTGGCAGCTCTCTGAATCGGAGATCGCGAAACAGTATAACGATACCGCTACCGGGGATGTGGCGTATATTACCGCTGGTGTGTTGCAGCCCGAGGAAGTAGCCGTTTTTCGTTTCGGTGGTGAAAGTCTGAATCTGGTAGGTATGAGCATCGATCCCAAACGGCGCGAGAAAATCATCAAGGCATTGAATAATGCGCCGATTGATGAGGGGGAGATATTGAACGAGCCAGACGACGACCCAAATCCAGAGCCCGACGATCCGGACGATGAAGAAAATAACGAGGATGAATAAGTGGTAGCGCGGCGAGCAGTCAGGGCTCGGCGACTTCCGAGTGTCAACTTACGGCGTCTCGAATCATCCCATGCCGCGAAGGCCAAAGTTTTACTTGATCCGTTACGTGACATAATTGAGCGAGAGCTTTTCCCGATCCTTGAATCCTTTGTCAGTGAAAGCAGCGCCCGAAGCGACGATATCACGGATATAATCTCAACAACATTCGATAAGATCCGCGTATCCTTTGCCGCACGTTTCACGGCGACGTTAAAAGAACGCGAGCTTGAACAGTCAGCCGATCAGATCGCACAAGCCGGGGCAGATGTACACCGCCGGCAATTAAAAACGGTCCTGGGTGTGGATCCGATACAGGCCGAGCCCTGGTTGGAAACGGAGGTCAATGCCTTCGTCAAAGAAAATTCATCCCTGATCACGACACTGACAGACAAACAAATCGGGGAACTTGAGCAACTGGTTTATCGCGAGGGTCGGCGTCGTTCGTCAGTAACGGAAATCAAAAACAAGATCGTCGAGAATTTCCAGACTACAGAGGCGCGGGCAAGACTGATTGCACGGGATCAAGTCTCGAAATTCAATGGCAAGCTGACTGAGATCCGACAGAAGCGATCCGGGATCACGCGGTATCGCTGGGTAACTTCACGGGATGGGCGGGTCAGGTCTTTGTCGAATTCGTCCGGGTACTCAGATCACAGGAAGCTAGATGGTGAGGTATTCAACTGGGATGAGCCGCCGGTGACGGTATTCAAAGGCAAGCGGGCCGGGGAACGCAATCACCCGGGCGAGGATATAAATTGCCGGTGTATTGCACAGCCAGTGCTTGAGGATCTGATACCTGGTTTAGAAACATAGTTGTATTAATCAAAAAACGGTGCTTTAATTCACACAATGCCATTACGATTCGACATTGCGACACTCGGAGAGCCCAAAATAGACCAGAACGGCTATTTGCAGGCACCCGCTGCGCTGACGAAAACCGGCGTCTTTGTCTATCACCGGCCTGATGGGACAGTCACCAGGGAGTTACGTCACCCGGATGATGTGTTCAAAGAAGATTCCCTCGCCACACTCAAGCACCGTCCGTTTACCGACGGTCATCCAAAGATCGGGAAACTCGATCAAACCAACACGACCCAGTTATCGAAAGGTATGATTATTGCCGACCCGAAACGTGAGGATCAGTTTGTTACCTCTACCGTTCTTGTGATGGATGGGCGGACGATCAACAAGATCAACCGCAAGGACAAACCGGTTCGAGAGTTATCCTGTGGTTACAATGTTGATCTGGTTGAAGAATCTGGCACGTATAACGGCGAGAAGTACGATCACCGTCAGACTAATATCGTCTATAATCATGTTGCACTCGTACCAAAAGGGCGAGCCGGACCTGATGCAAGACTAAGAGTCGACGCAGAAGACGGGGCCGCCGAAGGCCTGGACATTGAAATCATTGATAAATCCGATAAACTGGACAAACAGAACAGAGAGGATCATGCTATGTCGATCAAAATCAAACGCGAGGCGGTCGCAACATCTACCTTTAAAGCCGATGCTTTGCATGTGGTGGTTGCTGACGAAGACGCAGAAAAGTCAATCCAGCCAGCGCTTGATCGCTTTGATGCTGCTCTGGAACATATCCGCAAACTCGAAGCGGAGAACTCACAGATGAAAGGCCGGATCGATGAGCTGGTCGAAAAAGCCGAGCTTCCGCCGGAACGTCTGGATCAGCTGGGTCAGGAGCGCGCCGATCTGTTGTCTGTCGCCTTCCATGTCGGCCTGAGCAACGTTGACAAACTGCGCAACGACGAGATCAAGAAAATGGTCGTGCATACCGTCAATCCGAAGTTGGAACTTGATAAGGTCGATCAACCGTACATCGATGGGCGCTATGACAGTATTGTCGATAACATCCAGAAAAATCATAAGGCCATGAAGTCTATGTCTGAGCTACGACAGATGACACGCGGTGATGCCTTGCTTGATGAAGGTGAAGACGTGCGATCACCGCGCGAAGCCTTTACCCAGGACACGGCGAATCTTTGGATGCCCAAAGAAGACCGCGATCAGCTGAATAGCTAAACGTAACAAACGAGGATCAGACGATGCCACAACTCGATTACAACGATCAGAACGCAATCCCGGCGGTAAAGGGTGGGCTGGCTGATTCCGCTTTTCATGACATTGTCGGCGGAAATGCGGCGGTGGATATTAATTTCGGTTATGGCTTGGCCGTGACAGCGGTCGAGGGTGTGGTTGCATTGCCTGCAGCGGCCGGTTTCATCTTTGCCGGGGTCGCAGTTCAATCCTTGAAAGATATTCCACGCAGTACCGGTGTCGCACTGTATGAGGCGGACGAAGAATTTCCGATCTTGCGAAAAGGCCGGATCTGGGTGTATTCAGAACAAGCCGTGAATCCAACACTGGCTGTATTCTTGCGCCATACCGTGAATGCTACGCTGGTTCCGGGTGATTTCCGCGTGGATATTGATACGGCAAACGCTCAAGACATTTCCGCTTTTGCAAAATGGCGAAGCACCACCACGGCAGCCGGCCTGGCTATCCTTGAAGTTAACGCGCCTTAATTTTGGAGCTTAGACGATGAAGCAACACACACAATTTGTACAACGCGGTATGCGGGTCATCGATGAGCTGCAACACGTAGACACGCAACTACGACAGGATGCCGGCGAGTCGCTGTATTTTGAACGGCAGCTTGAGTCTATTGAGTCACGGGTTTATCTGAAAAAATTCCGCGAGCTGAAATATCGCACGCTGATCCCGGTCTCAAACCGTGACGCGCCTGGATCCTCTGTTGTGGTGTACTACCTGTACACACAGATCGGCATGGCGAAAATTATCGCCAATCCTGCTGATGATTTGCCTCGCGCCGACGCCTACGCCCAAGAACACACCGCCAAAGTGTTCAGTATGGGTGAGTCATTCGGTTACAGCACCAAAGAACTACGCCGTGCATCGATGTCAGGCGTGCCGATGGAAATGCTGAAAGTCGATGCCTTGCGCCGGGGTTTCCGTGAAAAAGAAAGTACGATTGCCTGGAGTGGTGACACTGCACATGGCATTATCGGTGTATTTGATAATCCGAATATTCCCCAAGATCAAGCCCCATTAAACGCGGGTGCCACGTCTCGCGCTTGGGCGGATAAAACACCGGACGAAATTCTCGCAGATGTCAGTTTCATTACCGGGCAAATTTCATCCGTGACCAATGATGTGCATGAAGCGAATACGCTGGCATTGCCTATCTCGCAATATAACGTAATCGCCAAAAAAGCCCGTTCCGCTACGTCTGATACGACGATCCTTGGTTTTATCAAAGATCCGAAAAACGGATTCGGTCTGGACATGGTTGAAAAACTGCCTGAATGTGCCGGTGCGGGTCCTGCTGGTGAAGATCTGATGCTTGCGTATGAGCGCGATCCGGAAGTGCTGGAGCTTCGTATTCCGATGGAAGTGCAGCTTTTGCCGCCAGAGCGCCGAAATCTTGAATTCCTGGTGAACGCAGAATCGGAAATCGCCGGGACTGTAGTACGTTATCCGCTCGCAATGCGGACCATGTACGATATCTGATACCTTAAAGAGAGAGCGGCAGTACCCCGTCTAGCGCGATAATGATACGTAGTTATCGGCAGGCGGGTTTTTTAAATTCAACAGGAGACAATCATGTCATTAGTTGTCATGTACAAAGGCGCGAATCAGCACAGCGTATCAGCCGGGCCGAAAGATCGGATCGTGTTGAATCCGGGTAACAATACTGTTGATCGTGATGTATGGGGCCGTATCGTCAAGGCAGCAGAGAAAAACGACGAGAAAGGCGGCGTTAAGCATTTGGAAGATGTCGGTTTGATCAAGATCATCGATTCCAATGATTCCAGTAAGATCGATATTAACACGCTAAATCAGCCGGAAGCCCTGGAACTGGTCGAGGCGGAGACGGTCATTGATAATCTGATCAACTTCGGCAAGCAGAACGAAGACGGCAAGAAACGGCCAAAAGTCGGCGAAGCCATTGAACTCAGGGTCATGATGATCGAAGAGGCCGAAGAGAAAGAGCGTGCCAGTCACACTGGATGAAATCAAGAAGATATCGCAAAGTGACAATAACATCCAGGCGCTACATTCAAGCGATGAGCTTGTTATCTTTGCGATCAATCTTGCGGAAGAAATGGCGCCGGACGGAAAATTCGGGTCTAAAGCCAACGCCGCACAGCGATACCTTGCCGCGCATATTTTAAGCCTGGCGTATACCGTCGCAGGCGGTCAGGGTCCCTTATCCTCGGAGACCATCGGCGGAATTTCTCAGTCGTTTACTTTACCCTATCTCAATCAGCAAACTGTGATCGCCAGCACCCAGTACGGCCTGATGTACCTGGAAATGGTCAATTCTGTTACAGTACCCATACTCTCTGTCAAACCTGCATAGGAGCTACCATGGCCAGCCGATTGATTTTCGATGATACCCTGAATGATAGCGACAAGTCTTTTGTTGTCCTGGCTGGGCAGCGTCACAAGCTGTATTATGGGTCAGTGACCTTTATCAGTACGGCAACCGTCGGGAACCGACAGATCGCCCTTGAAGTGCAGGATGCTTCGGCGAACGTGGTCTTTCGCTCCCTGGCCGGTGCGGTACAAGCTGCAAGTCTCACCCGTGAATACCATTTTGCCCCGAACCCTGTCAGGGAGGCGGCTTTCGTGAATGGTCAAATTATGGTACCGATCCCGCCTTCAATGATTCTTTTACCTGGTTGGACATTACGACTCTACGATACCGCAACCATTGATGCCGCCGCCGATGATATGACGGTCGCCATGATGATCGACGACAAGGACTTCACCCGCCTGGATACCGAGGCGAGCTGATGATCAAGGCCAGTGTTGAGGTTGAAGATAAAGATCTCGGCATGGCGGCACTCGAGCGGGAAATTCGTCGGGATGCCGTTTCAGTCGATATCGGGATCCACGGTGACGAAGATCAGACGCTTATCGTTATCGCCGCCGCCAACGAATTCGGCGCCACAATCAATCACCCAGGCGGTACCGCCTACGGATACAAGACTGCGGCGGATGCCAAAAAGCGGAAAGTGCAATTCTTAAAAGCGGGGACCGGGTATAAGGTCCTGGGTAAAACAAAGCCCCATATCATCAAAATACCGGCACGTTCCTATATTCGATCCACCATGGACGAGAACGGCGAACGCTACACGAAGGCGGCAGAGGGCTTAATGGGTCGCCTGATTGATGGTGATCTGACCAAGTTCGACGCCCTGTCATTGATGGGTCAATTGATCGAGAGCGACATTAAAGATAAAATGACGAACTTACGCAACCCGCCCAATACACCTGGTACGATTCAGCGGAAAGGATCGGATAATCCGCTGATAGACACAGGCTTGTTACGCAGCTCGATCCGCTATGTCGTTAAAACCGCCAGTGATCGCGAGATCGGGGGGAGCTGATGCCGGTTATTGATGTTATACGATCCCGTGCGCAAACTTATCAACTGATACGCCCTGGGACTGCGACGTTGAATCAAGGTTACGCAGTGGAGGCGGCACCGACGATTATTCCAACAGACGCACACATTCAGCCTTTGACACCCAAACAGATCCGCGATTTGCCGCCTGGCCAAAATGCGACTGACTGGCGCAATATCTGGAGTGAGCAAGAAATGCGTATATCAGATCGCATTACAGAAAACGGCGTCACGTTCACGGTAAAGACCATCGAGTACTGGGAAGAGGGTCAGTTCTATCACGCGACCGCGGTGATCACCCTGGATACGTTATGACACTCACCATCACCACAGACCATGCCTTGATCCGGGAGACGATTCGTACCTGGTTAGAAACGTATGCGGGTGTGACAGTCATGTATCTGAATCAAAAGATCTCAAAGCAGGCGAAACCCTACGGCACGATCCTGGTATTATCCAGTTCACTAAAAACCGGTCTTGATGAGGATCGCGAGGCCTATAATGTGAGCAATGACGTGATCGAGCGCACCACCACAGGGCCGCGCCAACTGGTTGCACAGTGTGAGATTTATTCAGAGCCGGCAGGCCCCGGCGTGGATGAGGCGGCGGAATTACTTGAAAATGCCTTGCTCGCATTGGATACTGTGCTTGTTCAGGACACATTCAGGGCGGCAAAGATCGGCGTCTTGGGCCATACTACAGTAACGAGACTGGATGATCAGCTCGGGGATCGCTGGGAAAGACGGGCAGTGGCCGATGTCACTTTCACGTATAGCGGCGAAACCTTCGATGACGGCTTAACCGGTGAATCGGGTAACATCGTCGAGACGGTTGAAATCCCAACCGAAGACAACACGAACGCCACATATAACGAATAGAGGATCAATTAATGACAGAAATCGCCGATGTCGTACAAGTCACGGTTAATGTGGCGGATACGCGAGTCACCCAAGCAGGATTTGGGACGCCGTTGATCTTCGATCTGATCGCCTCGTCAGTTTTCTCGGAACGTGTACGTTTGTACCCTAATCTGGCTGCCGTGGCAGTGGATTTTGCAGATACCACAAAAGTCTATAAGGCAGCAGCGGCGATCTTTGCCCAGGAGCGCGCCCCCACATCGATCAAAGTTGGTCGACGTGATTCAGGCGATGCAAGTCATACGGCTGCACTTAATGCGATTGAAGCCGAAGACTCAGATTTTTACGCCATCATTACCGCCTACCGTGCTTCCGCCGATCTGACTGAGATCGCGGCTTGGGTGGAAACACGATCAAAAATCTTCCTGGCATCCAGTGAAGACGCGGATGTATTAACGGTCGTCACCACAGATGTACTCTCGCTCATGGCTGCGCAGGCCTATAACCGCACGGCCTATATCTGGCACCACCAGTCGGGTGTTGATGTGACCGGGGCAGGCTATACCATTACCAGCGGCGTGATCAATGTCAATGAAGTGGCTCATGGTTTGAGGGTCGGGGATCCGGTGACGTTCTCAGCCTCTACCGGGATCTCAATTGATGGGAATAATACGGTGGCCTCGGTGGTGGATGCGGACAACTTCACCTGTGCAACCACAGCCGCCGATGAAGCGGGACCGGATACCGTGACTTATTTTGCACGCTACACATTCCCAGAAGCTGCCTGGGCAGGTTACATGCTACCCAGTGATCCGGGATCGGAGACCTGGTTCGGCAAGACCCTAACCGGGATCGTTGCCACTGATAAGACCTTGATCACTCCGACCGAGGAAGCGACCGTCTTGGGAAAAAGCGGGAATCTGTATACCCCGCTTGGAGGTGTCGGACATACGCACACCGGCGCCATGGTGTCGGATCGGTTTATCGATATTCAACGCGGTATCGATTGGACAGAAGCGCGGATCGGGGAAGGGATCGCGAACCGGTTACTCAATGAGCCCAAGATCCCTTACACGGATGCCGGGGTCAGTATTTTTCATGCCGACATTGCCGAGGTCATGGATCTAGGTTTTGCCAATAATTTATTTGGCCCGTTACTGGATGATTCGGGTGATCTATATCGGATCAATATCCCGAAAGTGGCCGATCAATTAACAGCAGATCGCGCCGCCCGTTATTTCCCAGGTATTACTGTTGAGGCGCAACTTGCCGGGGCAGTGCATACGCTTGAAATAACCGTTAACGCACAGGTGTAAATCATGACTCAGCAAGTAGACACATACGCCCCTCAAGATATTAACCTGGTTGTCGGCGGGAAAATCATCACTGGTTTCTCGGATGATATGATTATGGTCTCTTATGAAGTGAACCAAGTAGAAGACGAGGCCGGGGCCGATGGAGAAGTGGCAAGGCGCATCGTTCATGATACCCGCGCAACGATCACGGTCTCATTGCAGCAGACCAGTAGTTCTAATCTTGTTCTGTCCTTGCTGGCCAATGCGGATCGCTTATCAGGGGATGGAGTGGTCCCGTTTGTCTTAAAGAACAATCGCGGCGACGATCTGGTAGTCGGCGGGAGTGCCTGGGTCCAGAAACAAGCGGACATGGGATTTAAGAACGCCTTTGAGCCTCGCGTCTGGTTGATTCGCAGTGCCTATACGCAAATGGTTAACGCCGGGGCGTCTTAATGCTGGATCAAAAAGAAATCACGATCAACGGAAAGTCCTACACGATCCAGCAATTACCAACCACGACCGGCCTTGAGATTGGGGTTGCAATCATTAAGATCTTATCAGGCGCGGCACAAGGTATCGGGGATGTGCCGGTAGGGGGGAGCTTTCTGGATACCTGGATCGACTCAGGAAAAATCGCATCGGGTCTCATGAATCAGCTTGATGTCACCGGGACGCCGCAATTGATTAAGCGTATCGTTAGAGAGTCTATTGTCTCCCCTACCTTTTCTGATGAATGGTACGAGGCGGAATTCTCAGGCGGGTATGATGATCTGGCGACCCTGATCGAAAACGTGATCGCGCTGAACAAATATATGGACATGGTAAAAAAAAGACTTCCGGGGGCTTTGGGCCTTATCTCCTCCACTACGAACACACCGGCCCCGAACTCCATCCCTTCTACATAAAGCCCATTGTATATCGGTTTGCGAGCCTAGTGGATATTGAAACAGCGTTATCTATTTGGGACTTGATCGCACTGCATATCATGATTGAAGACTGGGAGCGTGATTAGTGGCAACATTGAGAGAAGTCGTTACCCGTTTCAAGTTTGAGACCGACGAGCAATCCGTAAAGAAAATCAATCGGCGCGTCAATACGATGAAACGCGGCATCGCCGGTATCGGTAAAATATTGGGTATCGGTTTAGGTGTGGCCGGGGCAAAAGCGGCCTTCAGTCTGGGACAAAGTTTTGCGCGATCAAGGCAGATATTGCGCGATCTGGTCGGGGTTGAGTTCACGCCGTTAGAAAACAGCATGAACCGGATCAAGGCCGATCTTGAAATCATAAAAACAGGCGCGAAAGATATTTTCACCCCTCGTGAATTTAATGTTGCCGCCGCCGGGTTCTTTCGGGTCTTTGAAACCAGCCGGGAAAACTTAAAACTCTTCGATCAGATATTCCGATCTGCCGCCAAACAATCGGGCGTAACCGGGGAGAATGTCGTTTCGATTGTCGAGCAACTGACGAATGCGGTACAGTCCGGGGACTTTTCTGCATTACTGAAATTACCGGATGTTACACAATCAGATATTAAACGGCTTGAAGATATAAACGCCTTGTTTGATATTGGCGAGATCGGTGGACAGGCAATTATTAATCGACGACGCGAAGAACTGTCCCGCATATTATCAGAACAAGCTGATAATCAAACACGATCATTAGGTGCTGTTGAAAGTAAACTTATTACAACCGATGCCGCCGCAAAAAAACTCAAAGCGACAATGGAGAAAACAACGGACACTATTACAGATGTATTGGTTCCGGGTGTTGATAAAGCAGTAAGAGGGATAGGCGATTTTATAGACGGTTTAAAAGAAATTCCCGATAATACTAAGACATTTTTTGGTGTTGATCAACAGGATCCGCAAGTTAGGGAACAGGAATTAAAACGACGGTTTGAGCAACAGGAGAGAACAAAAAATACGACACAGCGTAATAATGTTAATATCACAAATAACATAAACATAAATGGCGCAAACGATCCAAAGGCAGTTGCAAAAGAAACGGACAAAGTTATGCGAAACACGATCAAAAACGCGCGGGAAAATATTATCCCAACGGAGGATCGGTAGATGCCGACCAACCTTGCAGGCTTTGCGACGATTATTGTGGCTGAGATCGGAAACATAAAAGTCGATGCCGTGTTGAATGAGCGCCATATTTATGATTCTGAGATCACGGAAAATCCGGTCGAGGATGGGACGATCTTTAGCGATAATGTTGTCTTGCTTCCGGCGCGTTATGATATGACCGGACGTATTACGGATGCTTCACCGTCACTATTAAATCTACGCCAGTCAGGTCATGCCGCTAATGCGTTTAAGGATCTGATCACCTTGCAGCGTTCTCGCGAGACGTTTGATGTTGTCACCGGGATCCATGTTTACAAAAACATGTTATTTCAATCACTGGAATTCCCAAGAGAATCGAGTGATGGGCAGTCCATCCGCTTTGAGGCGGTGTTAAGGGAGATCCTGATTGTCGGTGATGAAGCCGAAACAAACCGGGATCGCATTGCCGAGGATTCAACACATACAGCACTACCGGTAAACGCGAAAGGGGTGGTTCCCAAGGTGTTGGTATGAAATACACGATCCCTGTCTCTGAAACCACGGACGCCTTCATTGAACAAGTCGAGCTGGATGGGGATATTTACGATCTGTCGTTTCGATGGAATGCACGCGATCATCATTGGTTCCTGGATATCGGTCAGGATGAAGTGGTATTAATTGCCGGGATCAAGCTGGTGAATTCGCCCGACCTGATCGGCGAGTTTGGACGCATTGAAGATTTGCCGCCAGGGGTTTTGTCTGTTGAAGACTTGGATGGAAATTATGCGGATCCGGACGATATGAATTTCGGTGATCGCGTCCAGTTACGGTATGACGAAAATGTTTAACCGATCCGCACAAGTTAGCTTTGCCGGGGTGAGTATTCAGCCGATCACGGATTTACGGATCGCTTTTGAGGTCGATAAAACAGACGGCATGCAATTCAATCACGGGATGATTGAAATCTACAATTTGAATCAGGAAGCCCGCGCCAAACTAGCTAAACCCATTCATCCTGATCTACCATTAGTCGATCCGAATATCAAAGTTTTCTTAAAAGCCGGATACAAGGACGAGGAAATCCAGCTGATCGCCGGTGAACTCATGGCCGGGACCAATATCAAAGACGGCCCGGACTGGATCACAACCCTGGACGTTTGGTCAGGGATTGATGCCGCAACGAAAGGCAAAACAAATATCAGTTTCAGCGAACCTACGCCGGTTAAAACGGTGGTGGACAGTATGCTCAGTGTCTTGAATATCCAGATCCGCTATACCGCTGTGGCCGAGCAGATCTTAAATACCAAACGGATCACAACCTTCTCGGTAGGCGGACTGGCATTTCGTGAGACGGCGCTTTTTTTAAGGCAATATGGTTTAGATTTTACGATTGACGAAGACGGACAGGGGCTCGTGTATGTTGATGATCGACCTCGTAACCCCAATGCCGGTAAGAACCGAGATAACACTTTCTCACCACAAACCGGCTTGATTGGATCGCCCTCTATCACACGTAACGGCGTCGAAATCCGATCCTTGCTTCGTCCGCGTATCCGGTTACTGGAGAGGATATTTGTCGAGTCGGAGAGTATTACCGGCACATTGAGAGGTGACATACCGGCGGATTATTTTGTGACTTCGTTAACCCATACCGGGGATACACGAGGCGAGGATTGGACGACCAGTATCGTGGCGCATTACTCCACTATTTCAGAGGGTAATTATGGGGACGCATAACGAACTGTTGAGTTTGATCAATGATGCCATTGAGGAAGCCGTCACAGGTTTAAGGGTGTGCATGCCCGGGCGGATCGAAAAGTACGATCCGGATACGATGCTCGCGAACGTCCAGCCTTTGCTTAAAATCAAATTCTACGGGCGCAAGACCAGCGAGCTTTTGCCGATCATTAATAACGTGCCTGTCTGTCATCCTCGGACCGGATCGGCGCTGTTAAGGCTTCCTGTGGCCTCTGGTGACTTGGTGACATTGATATTTGCGGATCGGTCGATTGAAACCTGGCTGGCGGATAAGGCGGAACCCAGGGAGTCCCTGGATACACGAAAGCACCATTTGTCTGATGCCTTTGCGATCCTGGGCGGCTATCCGAAAGGTCTTCCACAGACAGCTAATAACCCTAACGCGGCAGAGCTGGTGGTCTCGAGCGGCACGAAGATCACTATCGGTAACGGAGCTGAGGAGCTGCTGCAACTGGCCCATGATGCGTTTACGAGCCTGAAAGATTTGACGGACGAACTCTCACAGGCCCTCGCAGATATTCAGCTAATCACCCATACTGACTCAGTCGGTGGGACAACGTCTATCCCGCTGAATGCGGCCTCCTTTATTGCCACCCAGGTCACGGTAGACGCGATCAGCTCAACGGTGCAAACTACCTTAACCGATTTGGAAAAAATCAAGGTGTGATGTGGACCTGAAACTGATTAATGATTTGGTAATAGAAAACGGCGATCTCGTGCTGGTCGAGGGGTCGACGGCGGCGGCACAGCGGATCCGGCACCGGTTGCTAACCTTTCGCGGGGAGTGGTTTCTGGATCTGGTATTTGGTCCGACCTACCGCGAAGACATTCTGATCAAGAACCCGCGCCTGGACGTGGTCACGGCGGTGATTAAATCGGAGATATTAAAAAGTGCAGATGGGGACTTTGAAGATTTTGAGGCGTCACTCGACGCACAGCGCCATCTGGAGATGCGTTATACTTTAAACCTTGAGGGTGAAACCTTTACGGAGACAATCACGTTATGAGTTTCGGTTTAACCAGTCTCGGCTTTACTGCGAAGCGCCTGGCGGATATTACCGCCGAGCTGGATACAGCTTTTCGGACTGCATTTGGGGCCGGGATCAAGACTACGCCGGATACCGCATTTGGGAAGCTGATCGGCGTACTCGCGGACAGGGAGGTCTCAATATGGGAATTACTGGAGGCGGTCTATAACAGCCAATACCCCAACACGGCGAGCGGCATCTCTTTGGCTCGTATTGGAGAGATCACGGCTATCTCACCAAACCCCGCCACGAAATCCGCGGCGATCCTGTATGTCGGCGGCACGAATTTAACGGCGATCCCAGTGGGCTCCCTGGTCGCGGTGCAAGATGCCGGGGATCAATTCGAGACCCTGGCCGGGGCCACCATTGCAGGCAGTCAGAAATCGGTTGTCTCGTTAACCCGATCCGGGGCCACGGTGACGGCCAATGTCGTCGCCCATGGACTCACGGCGGGGCGGCGTATCTGGATTGATGATGCCGTCGAGGCCGAATATAACGGACTGGTTCAAGTCACAAATGTGGTCGATCCGAACAATTTTGAATATACGATCACCGGGACCCCAACGAGTCCGGCAACCGGCACAATCACGGCACTACCGGCCACGGCGGTAAATGTGCAGGCCATTGAGACAGGCCCGATTCAGGCCCTGTCTGGTACCCTGACAGAAATCGTCAGTTCCGTCCCAGGCTGGACGCGCGCAGAGAATGAGACGGACGCCACAAAAGGCGAGGATGCCGAGACAGATGCCGAATTCAGGACACGCCGGATCGCCGCCTTACAGGGGCTGGGCGCCGCGACGCTGAACGCGATCCGAGGCGCTTTGCTGACGGTGGACGGGGTGAGCACGGCGAAAGTCTTTGAAAATGTCGAGGCGGTCACCGATCCAGCGACAGGCCGACCGGGGCACTCCTTCGAGGCCCTGGTACTGGGTGGGGTGGATCAGACTATTCTGAATAGCCTCTTTGACAAAAAATCCGCCGGGATCCAAACGTATGGCACCACGTCCGGTACCGTAACTGATAGCCAGGGTAATGATCACACGGTCAGCTTTTCACGGCCGGCATCTGTCTCGATATGGATTGAGATCGACCTGACAGTGAATGCTGATTTTCCGGGGGTATTAGAAGTCGAGAGCCGTGTCCTGGCCTTTGGCGATGCGCTGGATATTGGGGAGGATGTCATTGTCTACCCCGCTCTGATTGGCTCGTTTGACGACGTGCCGGGGATCACTGATGTGGCGATCCGCATTGGCACGGCCGCAAGCCCCACGCTGGACGATAATATTATCATCACGGAAACCCAGCTGGCCGACTTTGACAGTGCACGGCTCACGGTGATCACGGTATGATCGACGAAATCACCGATCACGCACAACAAGCGAAAAACCGGCTACCGCGTCACCTGGACGGGGCAACACAGTTTAATGCGCTGATCGATATCTTGGGATCACGTATTCAGGGCCTGGAAACCGAGCTGTTTAATTTACTGGATGAACGATTTTTAACGGTTGCAGTCGGGGTGCAATTAGACGGCCTGGGTCAGATTTTGGATCTGGATCGCGAAGTTGGGCAGTCGGACGCCGCCTATCGGCAAGCGTTGATCGGGGTAACAGGACAGCTTTCGCTCAGCGGACAGATTGAACCGTTGATCACGGTGTTTGATAATTTGACCAGTGCCGCGTTCATCTTTATTAGTGAATTTTACCCGGCCGGTGTGCTGATGGTGGCACATTATGATGCGGACGCAGAAGATCCGGTTATTGATGTGGGTATCGTTGAGGCCATGGCTGCCGCAAAAGCCGCCGGGGTGGAGTTGGATCTACGCTATGCTGAACAAACGACTTACCTTGAACTGGCGGACATATCGGAAATAGACGGCAGCGGCAATGGGCCAAGCAGTGCCGATCACGGTTTGGGTGATGAGACGCTGACAGAAGGCGGCGGCCTGGCAAGAAAACTATAGGGGTATGCAATGGCAAAGCCGGATTTAATTAAATGGGCAAACGATGACGCGGCGGCAAAAATCACCGCGCCCACATCAACGAAAAAACTTGCCGGGTTTTTGTATTTAGAAAAACCGGCCTTCCAGCATGTAAACTGGTTATTCAATCAGTTATGGAAATGGCTCCTGGGTCTGCAGGGCAACTATGCGGATATTGTCGTGGGTACTTCGACGCAAGTTACTAACAACGAGGCGACACACGTTATCGGTGATCTGGATAATACCCTTGTGGTGGCTGGATCGCGCGTCCTGTTCCTGGAAGGGACGCACACACTGACCGCAAACCTTGCCCTATCTAATGCTGATCTTACCCTTGAAGGGGAGAACCCGGAAACAATAATCGATGTCTCGACGTTTCAGATCTTACTTACCGGGGCACGGCAGCAATTAAAAGCCAGGGTGACGAATGCTGGCGCAAATGATATACAGCTTTCCGGAGCGGGCTCGCACTTTGATGGGATCAATGTCGATATTGCATCGGTGCAAGTGACAGCCGGGGCAACCGCCAGGACAAGCGGCGTATTGTCCGGCGTTAAAATTTCAGACAGTACGAATGGTGATAATATTTTAATGTCCCGTAAATCGCCTGAAAATTTCACAGGACAGAAAAACTTTGCAACCGCGACGCTAACCTATGGGGTAAATATTTCATGGAACCTGGATACCCAGCAAGTCGCAAAAGTGACTTTGACAGGGGCTACGGCGCAACTTGATAACCCTACGAACATGGTGGACGGCGGCACCTACTCGATCAAAATCATTCAGGACGGCACCGGCGGGCGGGCGATCACATACGGGACGGCGTATAAATTCCCAAATGGCGTCAAGCCAAATATGCCGCAAGGTATCGGTGAATATTTAAGGATTAATTTTGAAAGCGATGGCACGGTCATGGACGGCGTCGGTCAAGGACCTTTCTCATAATGTTAGTCAGACCGGTTATGTTCAGAGGGGGCGGAAGGCTTTCTGGTTATGCTTCAGCAGGATTCACTACTTTACAATCAAACGTCATCGATAAATTCCCCTTTGCGACAGATAGCAATGCCACTGATGTAGGCGATTTGACAGTAGCAAGATTAGCTCCAGCTGGACAATCATCAAATATTAGTGGTTATACAAGCGGCGGATATTTAGGCGCCCAATTAAACGTCATTGATAAATTTTCATTCTCTACTGATAGCAATGCCACTGATGTAGGCGATTTGACGGTATCGAGACAAGCTCCAGCCGGACAATCATCCGCTATATATGGTTATTCAGGCGGTGGAGATTCTGGGACATATTCAAACGTCATTGACAAATTCCCCTTTGCGACTGATAGCAATGCCACTGATGTAGGTGATTTGACAGTAGCAAGAATGCAAAGTGCTGGACAATCATCAAATATTAGTGGTTATACAAGCGGCGGATATTTAGGCGCCCAATCAAACGTCATTGATAAATTTTCATTCTCTACTGATAGCAATGCCACTGATGTAGGCGATCTTACGGTAGCTAGATCGGGCATTGCCGGACAATCATCTGCTGTAAACGGATATTCTTCTGGTGGAACAGGTCAATCAAACGTCATTGATAAATTTTCATTCTCTACTGATAGCAATGCCACTGATGTAGGCGATTTAACGGCTGGTAGAGGTAATAGTGCTGGACAATCATCAAATATTAGTGGTTATTCAAGTGGAGGTATAACGACCGTAGTCGTTAATATCATTGATAAATTTTCATTCTCTACTGATAGCAATGCCACTGATGTAGGCGATTTGACGGTATCTAGACATGTGGTTTGTGGACAACAATATTAAGAGGAAACCATGATAAAAGAATTGGATATTTTTAACGGTAAAGAGATCGCTTCATTCGGCGGCAATGATCTGACTGTGAATTTAAAAAAGGCACAAACTGCAATTTCTGAATTGTCCGATGATTACAGGATCTATAATCACAGCAATTCTCAATTTTCCTGGCAGCGGTTTGTATTGAATCATCAAGGCGGCTTGAGAAATATCAGGCAAATCACAACAGAGATAAACCGCAAGCGCCAAGCCTTGAACGAAGCACAGCACAACTACAATCATAAAAGTATCGAGGTTAAGGTTTTAAGGAAGCGTGCTGAAAGTGCTATACACGTGCTGGACAAACAATTGATCCGCGCCGACATTGAAAAACTTGAAAGTGAGCTGATCCTGGCACTGGAACCCATCGAGGGCGCGATCAAGGATATCCTCACGCTTAAAAAAGCTTACGATGAAATCATGGTTCGGTATAAAGACTACACGGAGGCAGACTTCGAGCGCGAGGAAATTGATTACTGGATCAGACGATTATTCAGTCAGGCGCTACGGGACATCAGGGAAGTCGGCCAAGTTACGCACGGCAACCAAGCGGCAATTGAACAGATGGGTTTGAATATTTCACACGTGACAGACAAATTATATAATTATCTTGTCAAAGAAGCTGAATCGAACGATCCGAGTGCAGCGCCATTGCGTGACTTCCTTGAGGAATGCGTGACTTTCTATAGACAGTATGTCGAAAAATTTGTCGGTTACGGTGGTTTTAAAGGTGAAGTTTTACACGAATCCATCTATTATAATCAAGGATAATTACTAAAAGGGAAATATCATGCCAAAAGTGATGCTACAGATTGATACCACGAAAACCGCCGGGAATGATTTGAATCGGGCGATCTCATTGCTACGACAGGGCAAGCGCGAACTGGATCAGATCGTTGATCACATGTTGTCTAATACCGATAGCGGGGATTTCACCAGTATTCCCTTTGTGTTTGGCGTCTCGCGTAAAGAGGCTCAGGGCATTGCACAGTCCGGCGGCGTATCAGCGATCACGCTTGACGCGGCGGACGCAGCAATCGACGATTTTTATAATGGCATGTTGATCGAAATTGTGGGCGGGTTGGGTCAGGGCCAGATCCGAAAAATCAGCGATTTTGTGAACCTATCAAATGTCGCGACGGTTTCCGCCGCTTGGTCAACTCAGCCGGATGATACAAGCCAATATATTATTTATGGCACTGCCGATGTGATTGGGGAGTATATTTATAATTTATCGAATGGCGCAAAATCGGAGCTGGCAGCCGATACTAATCTGAACAGCTTGATCGATCAGGTGATCGCCGAATAACCATGGCAGACAGAGTGCAAGTGGTTTTTGATTATACTCATCCCCGGGGGTATGTCAGCGAGGTACGCTTGCAGGATGGAAGCCGATGGAAGTTAACCGGGGAGTGTAATTTGTGCGGCCAGTGTTGCGAATCTTGCCCAGCTCCCAAACTGTTTCGCAATGAGGATGATAGTTGTAACCGATTGAAATCTGAAAAAAGGGACGGGATCCCGGTTAAAGTGTGTACCGAATACTGGAACCGGCCTATGTCTTGTGCAATTTACCCGGATGATCCACACGAGCCCTTACATGATAAATGCGGCTATCAATGGGAAAAGGTTGATTAATGGGTCACGAGGTATTTACACCCGAGCAAGGGGAATGGCGCTTTTACGATGATGACGGCGCCGAGCCCACCAGTCCGCTCGCTAATGAGAATGTAAAACCCACGCTTGCTGATGGCGGTATTATTCGTCTACGTTTGGATATTACTGACGTAGGCGGGGCCGCTGGAAATAATAATATTGCCTTATCGTATTCAACGAATGATGTGGATTTTACGGCTTTCGGAACGCTGAATGATTGGGATTATGCGAATGGGCAAGCGACAGAAGGGAATACGATCACCGGGACAAAGTTGACCGGCACAACAGGCCTCGGGGAATACCATGAATCGGGGGCTAATAATGGCGCTTATGAACTCAGTACCAGTACCGAGATCGATATAGCGATACAGCCCGTAAACGCAACACAAAATACGACGTATTATTTCCGCGCTGATTTTGACGGAACAGTTGTTCCGTTAGCTACCGGCGAAGCCCATCCCCAAGTATTAACCGCTACCACTGGGCTCGATCTGGTCGAAGTCATTAACGAAACAGAAAACGCAGACGAAACGGACGTCGTCACAATTGCATTAAATCGCCTGATTGCTGAGACCGTCAACCCAAGAGAGACAGCGGGGTTTGGGGTAATCACTGCCATGGTGTTAAACCGGATCATTGATGAAGTCGAGAACGCACAGGAAACAACTATCCCATCTCGCATTTTAAGCCGGATCACAGATGAGACATTAAACATTGATGAGGTTACGCTGAATTTATTGGCGGCGTTAATTGTTGAAGTGATCGATGAGGCGGTGAACGTAAGCGAGACACAAGCCGTTTCCCTGGCCCTGGTTCGATTAATTGATGAAGTACTAAGCCTGCAAGAATCGATAGCACGCGCCTTGTCGCTGGTGGTAGTCGAGAATGAGGTGGTGAATATTTCACAGGATGAAGTGGTCACGCGGATCCGTACTCAGTTGGTCAACGAGATCCTGAATATCTCAGAAACCAAGATCGCCACAAAAGCAATCAGCCAGGCAGTCAGCGAAACACTGAATATTTCCGAGACTGCGATCAACGTACTGGCCGCCCTGATCGTCGAGGTCATCAGCGAGACGGTGAATTTCAACGAGACCCGGATCAATGTCCTGGCCGCCGTGATCATTGAAGTGATCAACGAATCCGTTAACCATCCTGAAACCCTGGTGCAATCTTCTAACCTGGTTCGATTGTTGAGCGAAACTGTCAACAATGCGGAAACCGTCGAGCAAGCCATGGCACGGGTCAGGATCATTTTTGAATCTGAGAGTATCCCGGAAAATATCGACTTTTCGCGCGGCCTGGTGCAGGTGATCAATGAAGTCCTGAATATTGTCGAGGCGGTTATAAATACAACTGTCGCCCCCGTGATCGGAGCGTTATCGGCTATAATCAAACTACTGCCCGGTATGGGCGGTAGTACAACCGTGAAACCGGCAATAAATGGGGACGTAGAGGTCAAACCCGATGAGTGAGATCCAGATCTGGTACACCGATAATAACGACATGCTGATCGAGGTCTCGGATCTGATTAACTCGGCTGATGGCAGTTATATCAACGATGCAACGGTCCTGGCGACCCTGCAAGATAAGCTTGGGGTGGATGTGCCGGGGATTGCTTGGCCGGTCACAGTACCTTACTCTGGCACTGATGGGCTCTACCGGGTCACCGTCGATAAAGCCGCGCAGGTGTTGGACGATACTGGTTATGATTTAACAGTCACAGCAGCCTCGCCCGGGGGCCTAGAGGCGCAATGGCAGATCCCAGTCGGTGGAGAAACACGCACATGATCGGTTTTTTATTGGGTGTATTCTCAACCATTATGATCCTGGTAATGGCCGTGTTCTACCGCCGCCGCGGGATTCGTGCTTTAATGGCTAAAATGGGCCGGGGCGGCGAGAACTCACGGGAGCGGGTCGGAGAAACTGTCGTCGCTGTCCTGAATAGCGGAACCAGAAAACGCAAACGGATCCGTCAGAACTGGATCATCAGATTCAAACAAAAAATACGAGGTGCAGCATGCTAATCAGATCACAGGTTCACGGATTCAAAAACAAGATCCTCAAATCGGCGAACTCGCTGATCTTCCCACAATGGGATCTCGTATTGCCAAAACACCGGAATATTCTTGCAGTACTACGGTCACCAGACGGCGCCTCAATGGTGCCTGCGAGTAATATTGTCACCGATGCCGGTGATCTGTTCTATGCCCAGCTCATGGCAGCCGAGGCCACCACAAATACGTTCACGACTCACGAACTCGGATCAGCGGGTACACCTGGCAAGGCCGCGAACCGGTCAGGCTTTACCCCGATTGCCAGCACGCAAAAAGTTCAGGCCGCAACTTATCCGAAAACAAACGACGGGGATGCGGACAACACCGGGGCCGGAACCGATATCCGAACCACATTAGCCAGCTATGCCAAAGGCGATTTTACCGCCGCATCTATTACCCATGGCTGGGTCACGAATCCCACGCCTGGCGCATCCGAGGCCCTTCTCACAGGCTACGCTTTCGCCGCTACGTTCGCAAAAACCGCGAACGATACATTGAAAGTTTTTGTCAACCATGAAGCTCTCGGGGTATAGTTTTAAACCCAGGATCGGGGTGACGCGGTGAGCCTTACCGATATTCTCACAACGCATGAGATCACGATCTTGATCATGGTCCTGGGTATCACGTTTGTTTTAACCGAGATCATTAAATCCGCGATCCGGCAGTGGACAGAGGCCAAGACCAACAACACGACGCCGCGCGTGGTAGGGTTCGCGGTCGGCTTTGCGTTGACGGCTGTATTCTGGCCCGAGTCCACGATAGATCGAAATTTAATGGCGCTGTTTATCGGGGTTGCAAATCCGGTTTTATATCGTCTAATCAAATGGAAGTGGCCGAAGGCTGCCGCTGCTATTGAACAGGAAACCAAAGAGAGGGATTTATGAATCAATCACGGGAGGCAGTTAATATGCCCGAAAAAGATCCCACCACTTGGCAGTTCCTGGCAGCGGGTATCATGGGTTTATGGGGCGCGGTGGTGAGTATCGTCGATAAAGTAAAATCGGGGAAAATCAAACAAATCAACGCGATCACATTTCTCGGTGAAATCACGGCCTCGCTGTTTTCAACGTATACGGTGTTTTTTCTCTGTGTCGGGATGGAGTTCAATATTTATTATACGGTCGGGGTCGCGGGACTGGCCGGGCATTATGGGCCGAGAACCTTGTTTATAATCCAGAAATGGTGGGTATCTCGATAATGCTTCACGTGGAACACAATAAGAGTGCGTGTATTAAGTAGGGGCTTTGCAGCCCCTTTATTAGAATTGGTACTTGTAACCGATCATCAACAGGTTTCGATCTTCTGACACGTCTTTTATTTTACTGTTTACTATCCCATAAACAGGATTGCCGGATGGATTGTATCCCGTCACACCTGTTTCATGAAAAAAAACGGAATCATCAAATTTATGATGTGTTAATCGGGTATAGAATCCTGATTTATGATCGATTTGAATTAAAATAAAATCAGCACTATCCCGGACACGCTTAACTTTTGAATCCCAGTTATTGGTATAATCAGATACATCTGCAGATTCACTGATAAACCCTATCCCGATCCAGTATGAGAAATTCCCTGATTGAAATCCGGTCCTTAAATCAATACCACCAAGACCCGATCCGCCGACTGTTGTAAATATATCCAGACCGATATTTTTTGATTCAATACCGTAAATTATACCGGTGTTAGAATGAACATACTCAGCTTGATCGCCTTTATCCTGGATAACCCCATACCCACCGATAAACGGTTTTATTTCCGCCTGTGAAACAGCAGAGAACGCAAATAGCATAATAAATAATATTGTTTTCATAGCCTTGTCCCTTTTGTTGGTTTTTTGTGCTTGCTTTAAAGTATTGTATTTACGGCCAGAACGGATCAGCTATCCATTCAATGATTAAATCAATTTCCTTTCCGTCGAGACTGGATACCGCTTCAATGAGATCGAACCCGTATAGCTCATTACTGCCAAACCATACTGATGCAAAAAACTTAGCTATATGAACTTCGCCAGGACTCATTACGCCCAGTTCACGCACAAACAACTGTACTTTAAGCTCGCGCTTGTCTATATCCCATAAGTGACTTATGCGTGGCACCTTTTCCAACATATCAAAAAATCTTTGTATACTTGATTCCATTTCTCTATCCTCGGCTGATTTCTTAAATAAATTAATAATTCAATACACATAGAACTTCATTTGTGGTTTTAGCAATTTCCACCACATATTCAGTTTTTGAATTATAAGCAGGGACCTTAATCTCAATATGTCCCTTTGCTTCGTTTATTGTCGCATCAAATCCGTGGTCTTTTGCGGTTTTAGCTAACGTCTGTAAATGTGTGGTTTCTGCGCTCATATTCCTGACCTTGGTTAATTTCTTTAGTATATGTTTAAATTATAAACGTATTCACAAGAATGTCAAGAAAATAAACGCGGAAATTCAAAATAATTTGTGCTTTTTATAAGCCTCACTACCAATACGGCAATAGCCATGAATCGAGGAAAGGCCTGTTTCGGTCAATACCACGTCCCCATTTTTTCTAAGGTTATCCAGCGCCAGCCCTACCCGGCTATCATGCCGGGTAATGGTGGATTTTTTTGTGATTTGGTTAATGGACAGAGGCTTAGTCGCCCCGTCCAGGATTTCCAGGATTTCGCCTGCCAAGCTTTTTTTCATCGTGCCGAGAATGTTTCGTCATAATAGAAGCGCAGGCCCCCGATCCGGACTTCGTCGTTATCTTCCAGTGACCGCTTAACGCGGTTCTGCAGATCCTCGCAGTCAAGAAAAACTTTCGCTTCCGGGTGTTTGTCGAGCGCGATACGCATGTATTTTTTCGCATTATCATCGGCCATGATCGCTTTTTGAAAGACCATCACAAGCTGATACAGATCATCAATCTCATATTTCAGCGTCTTACGGATACCGGCAGAGCTGCCATAGGTACCCCGGACCTTTCTGACTGTAGTATTGGCTCTGGGTGCCTCAGCGGCGACCTCAAGCACTTGCTCAGCTTCGGCGGCGTGTGTCTCGGCGATTTCCTGGGCGGCGTCCTGGGCATCCCTGGCAGCGCGGGCGGCGTCCTGGGCCTCTCTGGCGGCTTGTGCCTGCTTCTCGGCCTCGGCTTCCTCGCCTTTACGTATTGCGGCACGTGCGGCGGCTTGGGCAGCGTCGGCGGCGTCCTGGGCGGCCTGGGCCTGTCTCTGGGCCTCTGCAGCGGCTTCGCGGGCAAGCTTTTCCTCGGCCTCTTTTTTAGCGGCCAGTTCCAGGGCCTCAGCTTCCGCTTTCTCGCGGGCTTTTCGTTCGACTTCCTGGCGGCGTTTTTCCTCCTCTTTGGCCCATGCTGCAGCTTTGTTGCCGGCCTGAGTGAGTGCTGTTTCGAGCGGATCGGTTAGCGCCTTGAATCGTTTATTTAACCACGACACATAATCACGCGGTTTTTTTGTCTCGGCGAGCCTAGCTTCGTCCATCACTTTTAATTTTGTCCGGCCGATTTTGACCAGATCGCCGACCGCGCCGAATGATTCTTGATCGGTGACAACTACACGGCCGCACTGTTCGATGAGGTTTTTGGAATCCTCGCCGAATTTAGCGAGCGATCCGTTTTCTACGGTTTCCTGGTTTAAGATAATTTGTGACATTAGTTTTTCTCCTGTTAATGGTATGCTATTTTGTCTTTATTCGAGACAATAGTTTAAAAGCGGAGCTTTCTAGGTACTCAACTCTTTGCTTCTGCTCATCATCAGCACTCAAGCATGTTATATTATCCATATCGACAGGCTTTATATTTTCGTTTATATATTTGTCGATTTCATATTCAAACCTTGATACTTTTTTCATTTCTCTTTCCTGTAATGGGTGGCGATCCACTGTGAATATTATCCTCGTAGGCCGTAACTATTGCGCATTATTCAGGTTGTTACGATTAGGCACCTTTTCAGCTTCACCCCATAATCTGTTAATCGTCTTTTTTATCTCCGAAAATATATTGTTCTGGTGTTTCATTAAATTCATACTGAAAATCACTCTCGTTAAGTTCACAGTAATCAAGAAATAAATCCACCGCCTTCGCCCTATCTTCTGGATATGCGGCTAATGCGTGCTTCTTTGCGTCAAATGCTCGACTCATCGTGTTCTTCCTATTGTTAATGGTAGGGCAGGCAGGATTGAGTTTATCAATCGAATGCGTATATAGGCACATTATAATTAGCATCCATCATGCCAGTTGCATACATCTGTATCACTATCCCATGTTTATCATTTATAGGTTTCGTCCCATCGTCAATTAACGTATTAACTGGATATTCAATTTCCACTTCAATTACACCCCTCCTGAGTAGTGGCGGATCCACAAATCCATATTTTGACCATCCCTTAACATCAAAACGTATATTTATTTTATTATCCATTCCGCCACTGCCCTATAAACTGTTAAACTAATTTTTCACCTTCCGCAGTTAATGACCATCTGTGCCACGGATATGGTTCTTTTTCTTTTTTAATGAAACCTTTTTTTTCTAATGCCTCAATTATATTCCGGAGCCACGGTTTTTCTGACATATCAAATGTACTGATTAGCGGATAGTGCTTAAGAGCATATAATACGCCGTTCTCATTTCTCAGAGATTTTTTTAAATTTGCTGCTGTGCAACTAAAGCTACAAAGATGCATTCCTTTTCCCATTACTCTATCCTAATAAGGCGGTTTGCTGGTTGCTACAACATGATAGTTAGGCTATCAACCAGATTGTTATATTTAAGTGGTCTAGCCTGTTCATGACCACTGTTCAACCAGCAAACCTAAACTAGTTAAAAAAGAACAGGGATTTCCCCGTTAACAATATCGGGCTCGATATCTTTATCAGATAAAACGAACTCCCAAAAAGCCATTACGTCTGCCTCTAGTTTAGCAATGAAACGCTCGTCGCGATAGACCCTGTGTTCAAAATATTTACGAGATAATTCACGGCGCGGGTCAAATGAAATGAAATCGACCCATTCCAGATCGCAGATCCAGATCTGGCCCTGTACTTGGTAGATATGTTCGTCTGGCATACGCCCGGCGGTTAACGTGGTCAGGTGAATTTGTTCATCGTAGGGGCATTTAGCTTCTACGCCGCCATGCCCGTCCGGGGTTAACAGGTCTGGCGAGCAACCGACAAATGGCAGATCAGGATGCTCCACGAAGCCCACACGCTGCATATCTACATCATGGATAAACTCATACATAGCGAATGCTTTTGGCTCTTGCTCGTTACCCCAGTCAGTCGGGGCAGAGGAAAACGAGGATCCCAACTCAATATCCTGACCGTGTGCAATGGCTTCGAGTTTTTCCAGCTCGTCGCGGATTTTCCGGGCATAGCTGGCGCGGCTCTTGGGTGTGCGTAGTCGCTTAAACTCAGAGGCAGTGAGTTTCCCGAGTCGCGCTAAAAACCATTCTTGTGATTGTTGTTCCATGTTATGCAACCGGTAATTTTTCAGCCAGCAGGGTTTCAACATCATTGAATTTTGCGACAGGCAACTCCTCTATTTTTAATGCGCCCTGTGTTTGTGCGGCGCGATGTAACCAGCGATCCGCTATTTCCGGTAATAGGCCTCCATCGGTTAGCATGGCATGTAATTGGTTAACTTGATCATTGTTGATCATAACCTGGGCGACGCCCTGATCATCGACAAAACCTTCATAGGTATTGAGCTGCTCAATAAGCGGCATCAGGAATTCCTGGGCTTTACGCGGCCAGCGTTTCCAGGCACGGCGGATCACGATTTTCTTACAGGCTTCCGGGTAGAACGATTTGTACATTAATGAGTTCGGCGCCTCTGAACATTTTCGCGCCGCTTCGATTTCATCAACACCCATCCATTCTGTCAGGTATGCGCCGTCCAGCGTCTTGACATACACATAGGCACCGACAATCTGGCCGCGTGGTTTCATCACATCAAAGTCATGAAGCGGCTCTTGTGATGTACCACGAACTCTGAATATATCTTTTTGGTAAACTACATCAGTTTTCGGCCAAAGTATTGCGCCTGAGTCTGTCGCGCGATCCAGTAGGCCGCGATATCCTGGTGATGCATAGGCAATCATGGGCGAATTATTATTTCCTCTTTGTAACCGACGTGGTATCAGGTAACACTGAGACATGACCGGATTTAATGATAATCCGAAACTGGCAGACTGTAATAGCGCGTCTTGTAATGAATCAAGCGTACAGTCTCGCAGGCTTGGATTTCTTTTCAAGTGCGCCATTAAAAAATTCATTTCTTGGACGAACTTGAGATCAGGATTAGCGCGGATCTTGGGGAACTTGTTGGTGACTTTACGCAAGACTACTTCAAGCTCGCTTTTTTCATGTTTAGTCGGCATAGTTATTCCTTTTGATTATTTTTAATGGCGCGTAAAATAAACTGTAACATTTTCCTTTGCTCTTCAAGAAATGGATCGCCATTCACAGCAGCAGAAACAAACACTAGATCCATTTCTTGATCTTCTCCATATTCAAGATATAAACATCCATCTGAATCCTGTCCTATTTTAAATCTACTCGGATCTGGATCGGTTTTTATGGGTATATTGTCTGGCACTTTAATTATCTCCTGGTGTTAAGTAGCGATGAAAACTGATCTAAATCGATAACGTGATTATGTGTCGATGCGATCATAGCGTCGCAAATATAAACATATCTGTCAATCGTTTTTGGTGTGAGCTTCCAGTCTTCGTGAGCGGGTAAAGTGGCGATCAATATCCGTTTAAAAATTTGGTAAATAGCTAATACATGAACATCATCCTGTAAGTGATCGGACAGAAGTGCAAATGCAAGCTGCGCCGGTCCAGATCCTTCATATCCCCAAGCGAACCCATCCGGGGAATGGTTGACAATATCGTGGCGAGGATTGAGCACACGGATCACAGGTTTGTAATTCGAATCATAAATATAGACGCGAGCGGGTCCTTGTATTTTGAATTTACCCCGATAGAATTTCATTTAATTATTCCTGGTTGAGTATGATTTCAGTTTCTATTGCCTTGATTTGTTCATCACTAAGACCTGTTCTGTCATATCGTATTGATATTATGTCAACGTCTGGCGCTTCTGCAGGCTCAATGGGGATACCTGTTCTGGACTCAAGTCGAGCGGCACATCCTGGGAAATATTGATACTCTACATTCACCTTAATAGTATTGAGTTCACCGCAAATTGTGATCTCGATATCCGTTTCAAAAGTGTGGGTAGTCACTATAAACCTCATTGAATAAACCTGTAATATGGTTTATATTGTAAACGTACAAGCACAAATGTCAAGAAACTAAACAAAAAAGCGAGCGTGAAATGAAAAAAAAGCACCCACTGAAAGCACGAAGCCAGGTTATCGAGGCGAATTTTCTCCGCGTGTTCGGTAGTTTTAAGGATGCAGCCAAGCAGACAGGGATTTCACGCACTTTGATCTGGCGCATGATTAAGACTGGGCAGATCACGGATGCGTCAGCCGGCAAGCTGTACAAGCTGGGCATCGATCCGGGTGAGCTGGTGAAGAAACTTCAGAAATAAATCAGACCACCAAGCACATGAACGAACGAAACTCAATGATTGTTTATATTGGCGATAGCCATATGCTTTATGAATGTTATGGCGGACATTGCAGAGTCAATAAAGATAAAGCTATACCTGAATTTTATTCCATAAAACATGCAATAGATTCAGGATGGACGCATATTACCGACAGGAGATATACACCATCAGGTAACGCAGGTGGCCTGATTTGTCCTGATTGCAGCAAAGAATTAAAAGGCACTCTACAGCCTAATTAAGCACATGAACATTAAGTATATATTTTGTTCAGAGTGCCAGAAAGAGGTAAACGCAAGGCTTACGAATGGGGAAGAAATCTACCCACATCGAAAAGACTTGTACGATCTGCCGTTCTGGAAATGTGATCAATGCGGTAATTATGTCGGCTGTCATCACAAGACAAACAATCCGACTAATCCGCTAGGCATTATCCCATCCAAAGAATTAAAAAATGCAAGACAATACATCCACAGAATTCTAGATCCGTTATGGGAAACAGGAAAAATTAAACGTGGTGTGCTGTATGCAAAGTTAACTGAACAACTTGGCTGGAAATATCACACAGCAAATATACGAAGCGTTGAAGAAGCAAGAAAAGTTTATAAGTTGATACTTGAAATAAAAGATACTCTACAGCCTTAATGAGAGAATAAAAAAGCCCCATGAGGAAGGGGCTTTAAGGTTGGTGTTGGGGAACACCGTTCAACCTGAGAAAACACATACTAATTCTATACCTAAAAAATGTCAATAAACGTTGATTAATCACTTGTTACTGTTAATCTTGTTAGTGCTAACAATAATTAACGGTGACACATGTACGGTAAATTGTTCGAGTCTATCTATGATGGGACGCTGGTAGAAGACTGGCGAGCCCTTATCACATTTCAGCAAATGATTATATTGTGCGATTCAGACGGCATATTAGATATGACTGTCGGCGCAATATCCCGGCGAACTGGTATACCACAAGAACACATTAAACACGGCGTGACTGTCCTGGAAGCGCCTGACGTGCAATCGAGAACCCCTGACGAGGAAGGTAAGCGAATAGTCCGTATTGACGATCATAGGGCTTGGGGCTGGCGGATCGTGAATCACAAATACTATCGAGACCTGCGAACAAAAGAAGATCGACGCGAATATATGCGTAACTATATGCGAGAAAAGAGAAGTAAACAAAAGTTAACAAAAGATAACGATAGTTCACAGTTAGCAGAATTAGCCAATGCAGATACAAATACAAATACAAATATAGAGACAAAAAACCTTAGTTCGAGAAATAAATTCTCAAACGACGATTTTTCCCTGGCTAAATATATCGAAGAAAAAATAAGGATATTAAACCCGAATGCAAAATCGCCAAATTCTGACAAATGGGCAAATGAAATCAGACTTATGCGCGAAATTGATAAACGTGAACACACAGAAATAAAACGTATATTCGACTGGGCGAACAGAAATC
>Ga0224509_10000030_pt1 | contig 42869 bp, 55 predicted proteins | sample SF_Jan12_sed_USG_5_FD_170158 | JGI IMG/M metagenome (GOLD analysis project Ga0224509, IMG submission 170158) | Sediment microbial communities from San Francisco Bay, California, United States - SF_Jan12_sed_USGS_24 | ecosystem: Environmental > Aquatic > Marine > Sediment | place: USA... | reverse complement strand
GTAGGCCGGGCCGAATACCGGCGCGTCGGCCTCGGCCGCCAGGGCGACCCGCCGGGTGGCGCAGTTCCACGGATGGGAGCGCAGCACGGCGTCGCGGATGGCCGGGAATTGCAGCGTCGCCAGCCGCGCCGCCTTGGTGTTCTGCGACAGATCGACGATCGCTTTCTGGCCGAGGCGGAACAGGCCGAGATTGACGATGCCGGCGATCGACGTCATGGCGGCACCCGGTCAGACGCGCGGGAACGGCGCCGACAGCAGCCGCAGACGGATCTTGTCCAACGCGGCGATCACCTGGTCGCGGTCCATCGCGTCCTCGTAGGTCAGTTCGACTTCCGGGGTGATGGCGCCGCCGGCGGCGATGGCGATTTCGCCCGGCTCGTCGCCGCGGTCGTAGGCCAATGCGGTGGTGGTCATGGTTTAGCTCCTTTCGATCGCGCGCTCGGCGTGTCGGTAATCAGCGATCGGCGTGTCGGCGATCGGCGATCAGCGTGTTTCTGCGGAACGCTGAAAGCTGATCGCCGACCGCCTGCCATCAGGCGCCGCTGAAATACAGATCCACCACCAGCCGGCCCGACGCCGGCAGGGCGGCGGTGGCGATGGTGATGAAGATCTCCTCCGCGGCGGCCAGCTCGGCGCCGTCGCCGAGCGCCGCGTTGACGCCGAACAGGGTCGGCGTGGAAACGGCGGTGAAGACGGCCGCGGCGCGGTACTTGCCGGTCGCGCCGGTGATGCCGACGGCGATGGTGGCGGCGCCCAGGGTGACGCTGGAATTCAGCACCCCGTAGGCGAACGCCTGGCCCTTGGGCACCGAGGCGATCACGATGGTGTCGGTGGTGGCCTGGGAGGCCAGGTCGATGGTGGCCTGCTCGCGGCGCATCCGGCCGCCGACCGCCGATCCCTTGGCCTTGCGGGCCGGGGTGGCGTTGAGGACCGGGTCCAACTCGTTGCTGTAGAAAACAGTCATGGCGGTGTTCCTTGCTTGCTGTCGGTGCGGGCGGGGCTGTCACCGCGACAGGCGGTCGCCGATCGCGGTGACGCCTCGGCCGGGCGGCGGATCAGATCAGGCTGAGGATGCGGCCGACCTTGCCCTCCTCGATGCGGGTGGCGCCGAAGGTGCCCTTGACGTAGGGCTGCACGGCATAGCTCTTGTCGTCGCGCTCGGAGATCCGGGTGGTGATGTCGTTCCAGACCCCCAGATGCATGCCCGACTTGGCCCAGAACAAATTCTTGCGGTATCCCGAGCCGTCGACCCCGAGGCGTTCGGTGTGGATGAAGTTGAAGCCCATGAACGACGTGATCCTGCCGTCGACCAGCACCGGCTTGGTGTTGTAGTCCAGGCTGGTGGCCTGGGTTTCCGACAGCATGTCGTCATGCTGCACGGCGTCGATCAGCACGTACAGCATGTCGCTGTCGATATCGACCTCGTTGGCCATCAGCAGGCGTTTCGCCAGCCGCAGCTTGGCGATGTTGAAGCCGGTGGCGGCGCCGGCGCCGACGGTGACCGCGACCTGCATGTTGGTGTCGAACACGGTGCTGGTGGTGCCGTCCTCGCCGGTCTTGGCGGTGCCGTCGCCCGCCGCGATGATCTCGTCGTCGATCGACCGGCCGAGCGCCATGGCGCCGTTGATGGCATAGGCGCTGGTCGGGTCGATCAGGGTCCGCAGCTTGTCCTGGTCGTCGATCAGGTCGGCCCATTCGTAGTCGGTCGGATGGACCCAGCGGGCGTCGTGCGGGGTTTCGATCAGCGGCGTATCGGTATGCCGGCCGGTTTTCTTCTTGGCGACCACCGGGCCGATCTGCTCGACCGCCTTGGCGGCCTTGCCGAAATAGCTGTCGGACATCACGGCGCCGCGCAGCTTGCTGCCGCGCTGCTGCAGCAGCAGCTCGACGTTGGATTTGTACTGTTGCACCATCGCAACGGTGATTTCATTGCTCATCTGAGCCCTCCAAAATCGGGTTGAGTGATTTCGGAAGGACACCCCGGCACGCCGGACCCGATCCTGGCGGTTTCACGCCCGCTACGGCGGCGGCCTTTGGCCGCGGTCACCGGACCCTGTTGCCAGGACAACCCGGATTTGGTCGTCAGCTATCAGCTATCAGCGATCAGCTATCGGCTATCAGCTGTCAGTTGATCGACCGCTGACAGCGGATCGCTGATCGCTGATAGCTGATCGCTGATAGCTGATAGCTGACGACTGATCGCTTTCTTGCATCGTCGGCCTATCCTTCCGGGTATGCCTGTTTGAACAGCCGGTCGCGCAGTTCGATCGCCGCGGCGTGGCCGGGATGCGCCTTGTCCATGATCGCGTCCTGGTGCGCCTTGTCGCCTTTCAGCCGCTCGATCTCGGCCGTGGCCGAGGCCGGCGTCCCGCCGCCGCCGCCGCCGCCGCCGAACAGCTTGCCGTCGCCGGCGACCGCCTCGCCGATGGTGATCAGGCGCTCCATGAAGGTCGCGCTGCCCTTCAGCCCGGCCGATTTCAGCGCCGCGGCCAGGTTCGCGTCGCCGCCGGTCAGATAGGTCTCGGCGCGGCGGGTCATTTCCTCCTTGACCGTCCACTGGTCGCCGAACCTGGCCGCCAGTTCGGCGCTGCATCTGGCCGCCGCGGCGTCGATCTCCTTGGCGAACGCATCCCTGCCGGCGTCGCCGGCGCCGTAATGCGCCTCGCGCAGCTGGGCGAATTGGCGCTTGTCGAGGCCCATCGCATGGGCCAGCTCGGCGATCGCGGTATCGCTGCCCTCGTCGCTGCCCTCGCGCGCCGCCGGCTCGTAGCCGGCGGCGGTCTCGGGCCGGCCGGCGCGGGCGCGGAACTGTTGCCAATCCTCGGGCGTCGCGTTCTCGCCGGGGATAAACACCATGCGGTCGCGCGGCCCGCCCACCATCTTCTGGGTTTCGTCAAAGGCCAGCACCGACGCCTCGGCGGTCTTGAAATCGTTGCGCTTGACGACGTCCAGCGCAGCTTCGCTGAAACCGGCGGTCCAGTCGCCGCCGGCGCCGGCGGCGCCCGCCGCGCCGGTATCGGTTCCGGCCGCGGCGCCGGCGCCGGTATCGGTTCCGGCCACGGCGCCGGCGCCGGCGCCGTCATCCGGCGCCCGCAGCGCCGCGCTACCCGATGTCCACCGTTGTATCGTCATCGATCGAAAGCCCATCGGTTTCCCCTATGTCATGAGTTAATACCGCATTTTCGTCGAGACGCAAGGCCGACAGGATGCCCAGCACGGCCAGCCGCCGGCCGTCCTTGACCAGCGAGGCGTGCGGGTCGGGCGTCCCGGCCGACCGGTCGAGGATGCCGTTGACCTGCATCAGGTGCAGCAGCACCCGGCGGCCGTGCGGCGACGAGAAGGTGCGCCGATAGTCGCCCTGGCGCTGGCGCCGGCCCCACAGGGCGCGGGCCGCCCTGGCGGTCCGCGCCGCCCTGTCGGCGATGCCGCTCATCGGATCGGCAGCGCCTGGTTGCCGCCGGCCGCCGCCGCCGCCTGGGCGATGTCCTTGACCGCGCCGGCCTGGCTGGCCTGCACCGCGGCCGCCTCCTCGGCCGCCGCCGCGTCGGCCCTGGCCTGGCGGGCGGCGGCGAACCGGTCGGATGAATTCAGCATCTCGGCCGGCAGCCCCTGGGCGGTGGCGGTGCTGCGCACGATGCGCTCGCCGTCGAGGATGTCGCCGATGCCGGGATCGTACACCGCGACCCGGTCGACGGTGTCCAGCACCCGGTCGGTGTTCTCGACGATAAGGCGCTTCTGGGCGGTGCCGATCGGGCCGATGAAATCGGCCTGGATGTCGCCGCCGGCCAGCAGGCCGGGCGGCGGCAGCGGCAGCAGCCCGTCGGTCCCGGCGGCCCAGGCCGCCTGGCTCATGCGGATGGCGATCGCCAGCAGCCGCTCGACCAGCGGCGCCGCGAACTCCATCCGCGAGCGGCCGACCAGCGGCCCGGCCTGGCGGAACTGCTCGTCGCGGCGCTGCAGGGTCTCGGTCGCCGTCATGCGGTCCTGCAACGGGGTGACCAGCAGATCCATCAGGAAGGCGCGGTCGATGATGTCGACCTCCAGCCCCATCATGTCGATGCCGAGATCCGGCCGGCCGCCGGTCTGGATCGGCGTGATGCGGTCGTTCGGCGACAGTCCGGCGCGGAATTCGTTGATCGCGTTGGCGTTCATCACCACCGGGTCCATGAACCCGTCATCGGGCATCTGCAACGGCGGGTCGACCATCTTCTGGGCGGCGCGCACGGTGGTTTTCTTCTCGGTGTTGAGCAGCTTGATCGCCGGCATCACGTCGATCGCCGGCGAGCGGCCGTAGCGTTCCCCCGGCATCTTGCGCCAGCGCGGCGTCATGAAGGGGAATTCCGGGAACCCGCCGTCGCGCAGCACGGTCTTGCTCTCCAGCTCCATATAGACCGAGGCGTAGGGCAGCCGGCCGGCCGGGCCGGCCGGCGGCGCCGGGTCCTGGGCGCGCGGGAACACCGCGTGGAGGAACTGGAACGGCTTGTTGTGGCTGGCCGGGGCGTCGGCCGCCGCGAGCAGGGTTTCCGGCAGCGCGTCGCGGCCGAAGAAATCGATCGCCTGCCAGGGCCGCAGCCGGTAGTGCCGGTACAGCGCCACCACCCGGCCCTCGGCGTCGGTGTCGAGATAGCATTCGCTGAGATGCAGGGTCTGGAACACGCTGTCCAGCCAGATGGTCTCCGGCACGAACATGATGGCGGTGCCGAAGCCGAGCAGGTCGAGGTACAGCTCGTCGGCGGCCGCCTGGAAGCCGGATTGCGGCTTGGTCAGCAGGGTCCACAGCGTTTCGGTGGCGGCCTGCAGCCACAGCACGGTGTCGCGGTCGGCGGCGCCGCCGGGCGCCGCGCGATCCTCCAGCTTGAGCCGGAACCACAGCAGTTCCTGGCCGGTCAACAGGCTGCCGATCGCCGCCGCGGAGCGGTTGCAGCGGTCGCCGGCGGTGGCGTCGATCACCTTGGCGCCGCGCTGCCGGCCGGGGTTGCCGCCGGTCGCGCCGAGGCCGTGGGCCATGAACTCGCCGCGCTGCGGCAGGACGTATTCGCCGACATCCTCGAACAGCCGGTCCCAATCGCTGCGCTCGGGCACCAGGCCGTCGAAGCGCCGCTTGATGGTGTCGACCCGGTTCATGGCCGACCCCCGATACGCGGCCCCAGGACGGGACGGCGCACCGTCTCGGCGCCGCCCTGGCGGTCGGCCTGGCGGTCGGCCGGGTCGGCGCCGGCCAGCACCCGCATGGTCTCGCCGTCCAGATGGTCGATGCCGGCCAAACCGGACAGCGCGCCGCGCTCAGCCCCGCCGCGCCGGGCTGTGGCGGCGCGGGCCGCCTGGTTTCGATCACGCTCGATCCGCGGCATGGTCATCTCCTGTGCATCAGCCGGCCGAGATTGCGGTGGAACCGCACCGGCTTGGCGGTCACCGCCGGCGCCGCCGTCTGGGTCTTGCCGGCGAACGAACCATAGGGCCGGGTCATATAACCGCTTTGGCCGAGCCGTGTCTTCCTGTTCGCGCCGATCGCCATGTCAGGACATCGTGAAAGTGTCGCCGGCGACCGGCGCGGTGGTCAGCTCGGTGGCCGCGAACAGCAGCGTGTTGCTGGCCGCCGTGCAGCCGTCGACCGCGACCGCCTGGCGGCGCAACGCCGCCGTCGTGGTGTCGTCGTCGAAGGTGATGATCCGGCCCTTGAACTGGTCGTCGACGGTGACCGCGAGATCGCTGACCATGGCGGTGGCGGTCGGGGTGCCCGAGGCGGTGCCGGCGGCGCAGTTGTCGAGGTTCTGGTCGAGCTGGGCGATGGCCGCCGCATCCAGCGTGCGGGCCTCCATCTCGGCAACGGTCGGCCCGTCGTAATCCGCCAGGGCGGTATCGACCTCGGCGTTGACCTCGGCGGCGGATAGATCGTTGAGGGCGGCGATCAGGCCCGGCATATCGTCGGTCTGCAATTCGGTGGTGTCGGCCAGCACGTCGATCAGGTTCTGGGTATTGTCGTCATAGGTGATCGTGGCGCCGCCGGTGTTCGTCACCTTGAAGTTTCCCCGAACCGAGACGGCCCCGGAGGACGACGCGGCGACGATCAGCTGCCCGTCGCCTTCCAGGCTCATCAGATCGGTGCCGGTGGCGTCCTTGTTGTCGATCTGGACGCCGCCGGAATAGCGCCGCATGGACAGGTTGGTATTGCCGACCGCCGGGCCGAAATCGACCGTCGGGGTGCCCGCTCCCGCAACGCCGGAATAGCAGTCATGCCAATAGTAATCGGCCGCGGCGCTGAGGGTGATCGTGCTGGTGAACCGGCAGAAGCCCAATCGATTGGCGGCGAACGTCACGGCGCCGATCTCGCAGCGCATGAAATGCGGATTTGCCCCGGTTCCGATCCCGGACACCAGCGCGCCCTCGAAATACGACCCGGCGATGTTCTGGCCGCCCAGGGCCAGGGTCCACTCCTCGCCGGTAAAGACCTGGTTGGTCTGGGCTGCCGCAAAGGTGATCGTGGAGCCGGGCGCGACCTTGAACTGGGAAATCCCCAGCGAGGCCGCGATGGTGTTGGCGTCGGCGATGTTGTCGACCGGGTTGGCGTCGACGCCGTTCTCGAAATCGGTGGTGCCGGCCACCCCGTTGACGGTGTCGATGTAGATGAACCCGCCGGAATAGCTGCCGGCTTCCTGGAACTGGCGCACCCGGCGCCCGGCCGAGGAGGGGATGTTGTGGGTGGCCCCCGACAGGACGCGATCCCAGACCGCCTTGGCGATCTCGACCATGCCGAGCGCCGACTGGCTGATGGCGTCCAGCCCGGTGGCGGCCAGCGAGAACCCGGTCCTGGTGGTCAGCGTCGTCACCGTGTCGGCGAGCTGGATATCGGTCTCCGACAGGTCGACCGCCGTTGCCTGGCCTTCCACGTTGGCCCAGTCGACGCCGGCGGCGCCGCCGGCGCTGACATCCAGGGTGCGGCCGGCCTCCGTCGATTGCAGCGGCCCGGCGGCGGCGGCGGCGTACATGGCGTCGTAGGCGGCCTCCTCGATCACCTGGGCGCGGACATGGACCGGCAGGCACACCGAGGCGTCCTGCACCACGAACACGATTTCGCCGACCGTGTTGGTGTCGGTGGTCGAGGCGGTGTAGTCGTACCAGCCGTCGGACCCGGTGACCGCCGCGAAGGCGCCGGCCATGGCGGCGGTGGCGGCGCCATTGGCCTTCAGCACCTCGGCCTGGTCGGCGGCGCCCAGCGTGATGCCGGTTTCCGGCGTGACCGCGTCGGTGGCGTCGACGAACGGACCCATGCGGATGTCGATCGCGGTGGATTGGCGCAATATCAGCATGGTCAGGCCGCCATCTGTTGCCGGTGGTGGTGCGCCCGCGGCGCGATCGACCCGCCGGCCGCAGCGATCTCGAACGCGCCGATCGAGGGCGTCGTCGCGTGCCGTGTCGTGCCCGCTATGTCCGTGGTGTAGTCGCCCCGGCTGTCGGCCTTGGACCCGGACAGGTCGGCGCCGGCAGCATCGGCATCGCCGGAGGCCACGACGGTGAAGTCGCCATTCGCCGCATCGGTCCAGACGTTGGCGATGGATTTGTTCTGGAGCTTATTCGTGATGACATCTTCGACATCGGCGTCACGGCTGTCTTGAGAACTGTCCGAGGTAATATTGCTGTCGCAAACGTAGTCGGTCTTGGTTTCGCCTGTGTTTAAGGCCCAGTCATCGTATGTAGATGCCGTGTCCATCATCGCAGAATTGCGAATATTGATAAATGCAGAAGATGTAGTGCCTGCCAGCCTAACCTCTATCGCACCGCTTTCGGTCTCTCCAGCAGTGCCACAGCCATAAATACTGACGAAGTCCGCATTGATCGTAGCAGTTACGCTTGATCCTGAATTTGTATTCTGAAGCTGAATGCCTGCACGCGGCCAGCCGTAGATGAGACAGTCGAGCAGGGTCACATCGGCATCGATGTTGTTGCCGAGGTACACGCCGTCCATGTCGGCATTGGTCAGGGCCGTGTGAATGAGCAACTTCTCTAAAAGAATATCCGTCACGCCGTCGGAAAGTCTTATGGCCTCGTCGCTGGAACCTGGACCGGCGCCGCTCCGAGTGACCTCCAAATCCTTGATGTGGACGAAGTTACTGCTGATCAGGATGGCCGACGTGGCGGCGCTCGTGTTATCGACCCGCGCGCCGGCCCCCGCCACGCCCAGGCCCCTGACACCGGACGCGACCTCCAGCCTGACGTGGTTGGTTATGTCCGGGGTTCCGGTGCCCCCTGCAAACGTTATCGTCTCGTCGAAGTTGGCGTTGTCCTGAATGATCCCGACCCAGGGGCTTGAGTCGACATCGGTGTCGTTCTCCCACGCCTGGATAACGGTATAGGCTTCACCTGCCCCGATCTTGCTGGTCGTCATTGATCGCGCAGACCGGTGCCGACATCAGTCGCATTCTTGACGACGGTCTTCTGGTCGCCCCTCAGGGCCTTGAGTTCGCTAGTGATCGCCGGAGACAGCAAGACGCGACGGCGGCCGATCACCTTGCGTTCGTTTTTGCCGGTGACGGGGTGGATGTCATCCACGACAAGCTGGTCCAGAAGGTATTGGACGGCTGCCGGCTCCACTCCAGGCAATTGCACAACTCGATGATTGGTCAGGTCGCCTTTACCCCAGACGTGGCCGTCGTCCTTGATGGCCGTGACGTAGCCGTCGAACCGTTCCATCGGATTGAGGGCATCCCTGTCGCCGCCGGTCCACACAAGAAGCTCGGCCATCCTACCGGACTCCGTTAATCAAGGCCCGCGACGCCCTCTGGACCTGAGCCGCCCCGGTCACGGACCGGGCTTCGTCCATCAGGGCTTCGGCGGCGGGCGCATCCAAGGCGTGATAAAGCTTGCCGAGACGCTGCTTTCTGTGCTCGGTGCCGGCGCCCAACACTTCGCAGGGCATCGGCCTAGCCGTCGAGCTGTTCGGCCAGGGCGGCGATGGAGCCGGCGATGCGCCTGATGTCGGCCGCCCGGGCGTCGAGCGCGGCCGAGCGGGTGTCGGCCGCGGTCGCGCGCCCCTGCAGCTCGGTATCCCAGTCGCCGAGCCGGCGGCCGCGATCCGCCTGGGCGGTGGCGGTGCGGGCCTGATCGTCGCGCTGGTCATCCAGCGTGGCGGCCCTGGCGGCCAGATCGTTGGCGGTCGCCTGGTTGGCCGCCTCGGCGTCGATCACGGCGGTCTCGCGCTCGGTCGCATCGGTCTCGCGCCTCTGCACCGCCTCGACATCGCGGCGATACTCGGTCCGGGCGGCCTCCAGCGCGGCCAGGTCGGTGTTGTGCCGGTCGATCGCCGCCTTGAGCTTGCGCCACTCCTCGGCCAGGCCCTTGATGTCGGTGATTTCCGACAGCGCCGCGACGGTGCTGTCGATGCCCTCGGCATGGCCGCCGCTGGTCCTCATGGCGCGATCACCCCGTATCTGAGGCCGCTGTTGAGCGGCACCCCGCGGAACAGCACCGCGCCGGCGCCGTAATACATGTTGGCGGTGGTGGCGGTCGGGTTGGCGCCGACGGTCATATGGGCGGCGGCGCGGAACGAGATTTCCACGAAGGCGGTCTTGGCGTTCAGCACGGCCCCCTGGGCCGCGACGCCGATCGCCACCCGGTATTCGGCCAGCGGCGGGTCCTCGCCGGCGGCGACCAGATGGCCGCCGGCGTCGCGCGCCTGGCGGGCGTATTCGGCGAAATGCACATGCGTCATGTCAGACCCCCAGCAGGCGGCGTTTACGGGTCGGCGGCACCACGCCGATGACCGGCGCCCGGCGCGCCGCGCGGGCCTCCAGCCCGGCCGCGGCGCCGGCGGGGGCGGCCGGCGCGGGCGCCGCCCCGGCCGGCCCGGCAAGGCGTGGCCCCAGGACGCCGAAGGTGTCTTCCGGCCGCTCGCCGTTATCGCGGCCGCCGGTCGGACCGCGCCGCCGGCCGGACGCTTCCGGCAGGACGCCGCGGCCCTGCAGCTCCAGCACCCCGGCCATCGCCAGACCGACCGGCGGCGCCACCACCAACAGGACGCCGGCGATGGCCTGGCCGACCAGCCTTTGCTGCCGCCGGCTCTCCTCGCGGTCAGGGGGCAGCGCCCGGCGGTTGTCGAGATCGGGTATGAAGCCCGAGCGGATGCTGTTGACGTTGTTGCGCGGCCCTGCGCCGATGTCCGGCTCCGGCTTGCGGCGGTCGCGCTCGACGACGTCGCGGGGCGGCATCTAGGCTTTCCCGGCCTTGCGCCCCCGCTTGGGCGGCGGCGGCGGATCGCCGCGGCGCGGCTCCGGCGCCGGGCCGGTCGCGGTCTCGGCGGTCGGTGACAGCGGCGACTTCTCGGCCGGATGGTCGACCGCCGCCGCCGGCGCCGGGTCTTTGCCGCCCGGCCCGGCGGCCAGCGGCAGCGGCTCGGACGGCTCCTCGGGCGGCTCGTCGGGCTTGGGCGCCGGCGCGCCGGCCGGCTCGCCGGGCGGGTCGTCGTCCGGGCCGCCCGGCGGCCACTCGGCCGGTGACGTCGCCGCGGCATTCCCCGACACCGGCAGCCCGGCGGCGGCCCGTTGCGCCGCCTCGGCCTCCCCTTCCTCTCGCTGCGCGACGGCCTCGGCCGCGTCGGCGGCGGCCCTGAGGTCGTCGGCGGCCGCCCTGGCGGCGTCGGCCTCGGCCTGCTCCCGCGCCGCCGCCTCGGCCTTGGCGCGGGCCGCCTCGTGGCGGCTGAGGAAGGCGCCGCGGACCGCGGTGGCGCCGCGCTTGCCGAGGCCGTGGCAATGCTCGATCTGCCCGAAGCGCTCGCAGGCCACCGGCTGCACATGCACGAACCAGCCGGCCGGCGGGTCGCCCATCTCGGTGAAGGCGGCGGCCGGCGCCAGCATCGAGACGAACACCATGTCGCCGGGGACGTCGACAGGGGTCTCGGCGGGTGTGGCGGCGGGGTTGGGATCGACCATCGCAAGGCCCTTTCGCTGGCGGCGCGGTAGGGGCCGATGGTTATGCCGGGATGTGCGCCACGTCAAGGCCCGCGTTCGCCGCCCGGCGGTCCGGCGGCGGCCGGTGAGTACCCGCGAACCGGCAAAAGACCGCCGGCGCGCGGGGCTGCGGCCGGCGGAGATACAACAGGGAGGCATCAACGTTTCCATAGGACGCCGCCGCACCGCGGCCACGCCAGACATCCCTAGGCCGGATCGGCCGGCGGGTCAAGGGTGGCGCGCACAGCGTGCAAAAACGTCAGTTGGTTTTCCCGGCAATAGCGCCGGAACGCCGCTTCATGCAGTTCACCGGGAAGCATCTCGATCCCGTGTCCGAGGGTTCCGCCCTTCCAAGACCCTTTGCGCTTACCGACCTCGGCAGAGAACCGGAGGTCGAGCGAACGACGTACCTTTGGCCGACGGAACAGCGACAGCCACTTGAACCAGCCGGCTCCGAAACGCCATTCGCGCTCCTCGATCTTCGCGGTCGCGGTGATCTGCTCGCCGTCGAAGTCCTCGAAGTCGAATGAAACAGTCGGCGTTGCGTCCTTGATGGCGCGTTCTCGTTCCCATCGTCCCTCGTCGCCAAGATAGCTCTTGCCGGTGTCTGGCAACGTCGCAACGTGCTCGCCTTGCAGGCCGTAAAAGCTATGGCGTACGTGTCGCCATTCCGTCCACGGCAGGAAACACCCCCACCGCTGTTCCGTGCTGCTGTCATTGCTCTGACGGCCCAAAGAGATATTCAGATGCCCCTCGACCAGCGTGAAGCCGTATTCCCTGCGGTCGATGGCCCAATACCAGTCCCGGCCGAGGCGTTCTCTGGTTGCCGCGTCCCATGATTTCGCCGGGACCTTTTCGCGGTACGGCGGCGGGAACCAGTGCGGCAGCGCCAAAATGACGGTGTGTCCGAAGCCGCTGAGACGAAGGCTGGACCCCGGATATTCATCGTCTCCAGATGCCAGGATCACAGCAAGCGGACGATACCCCTTGCCGTCCCGCGCGTAGGTCAGCGGGCCTACGCATCTGTCGTTGTCACTCCATCGGCGGGCGATAAACATGCTCAATCCTCCAATTGTTTTTCGACTTCGCAGACGGGTGAATTCGGCGCGAAACCAATCGTCGCCCCGCGACGGGTTGGCCGGGGCGTCCCGTCACGCACCCACCTAGCAATCGTTAGCTCGCATCCCATGATCAGACACACGCCATTGGCCATGCCGGCGTGAGTGGCGCGCGCCTTACATCCGCAGTGACAGCGCCGGCGCGATCGAGGCTGGACCGGCTGGGAATAGCGAGTATGCTCAAACGAACTGCCGAAGCGCCCCCAATCGCCCATCACCCGACATCCACCCGTTCGGCGCCGCCCTCGGCGTAGCGGCGCCGCGGGCCGCCGTGCTTGCGGCGGCGCTTGCGCACGCCGTGGCCCATGGCGATCGCGTATTCGCCGCCGCCGAGGAAGACGTACTGGGTCGCGTCGTGCGGGTGCGAGGCGGCGTTCTTGTCCGGCTTGGGGGAATATTCCACCCCCGACACCTGGAGCCGGCGATAGTGGTATTCGGCCACGAAACCGTCGACCAGCACCGATTGCCGCGGCGACAGCAGCAGGCCCGGCTGGACCCCGTCGATCGAGCGGTGCAGGACGTTCTTGACGGCGTCGATGCGGGTGTCCAGCTCGTTGGTCTGGGCGGCCCGGATCGGCAGGCCGCAATGGGCGGCGACGCCTTCCAGCCAGTTCTTCTCGCCGCCCTCCTTGTCGGCGCCGTATTCCGACGACGGATCGGCCCAGATCTCGATCTCGCGGATCTCCGGGAACCGCTGGTCGACGCGCGCCGCCAGCGCCTCGCCGAACCGCTTGGCCCCGAAGCCGACCACCTCCTCGGCCAGCTCGTCGAGGCCGCGCCACTGGCCGTTGGCCGGGCGCTGGAAGAATTCCGCCGCCGGGGTCAGCCCGGCGTCGACGCCGATCAGCAGCGGCAGGCCGTCGATCGGCTCCAGATCGCGCGGCGACACCATGGTGGCGAGGTTGAAGTCGGGATAGATCGGCTTGCCGTCCTTGGTGTGGCCGTACTGGCCGTCGACATAGACCTTGATCCATTCGGCGTCCTGGCCGACGCACAGCCCGGCATAGTAGCCCCGGGGCAGCCAGCGGGTGTTTTCCGCCAGGGCGGACCGGCCCGATGGCTGGCGGAAGATGTGCCAGCCGTCCGGGCGTTCCTTCTCGAACTTCCTGTACCACCAATGGTTCATCGGCGGCGGGTTGGTGTCCATCAGGACGCATTTGCCGAACGCCGAGCCGCCATTGGCGACCGCCGGATAGCGGTCGCAGCGGCCGACCAGGTTGCGGATGTTCTCCCATTCGATGTGGCGCGCCTCGTTGACCCAGGCGGCGGTCAGCTCCAGGCTGTCGAGCTGGGCGACGTCGCTGGGATTGTCCATCGCCAGCCACAGCACCTCCATCTCGGCGGCGCCGCCCATGCCGTCGCCGAACCGCACCAGATGCCGCGGCGGCCCGCTGTCGCGCCAGGCGCCGGCGGCCTTGGGTATCCAGTCGAAATAGGTGTTCATGGTGGTCGAGCGCATCTCGACCAGGGTTTCGCGGATGATCGCGAAGCGGGACCGCCGCACCCCGTCGGCCGGATCGCGGTTCTGCCGCACCGCCATCGAGGCCAGGGTCTGGATCGAGCAGACCGACTTGCCCGACCCCCACGGCCCGACGATGCCGCGCACCTGGACGCGGGTCTCCGGGTCCATCGGGGCGTCGCGCATGAACGCCGTCAGGACGGCGCCGTCTGGGATATACGGCCGGGTGCGGCCGGCGGTCATCGAAACAACTCTAGGTGATCGGCATTATATCCGCCGGCGGCCGGCTCCCAGTGACATTTTTCGCATATCACCTTGCCATTGCTACATTGCTCCAGTCTCTCGCGGCCACAGTTCGGGCAACTCTTTCCGGTGTATTTCACATGCCCATAGGCTTTGCGCACCGCGTCTTCAGCGCTCGCAGTCAACGCCATCGCGTCCGCGAAGCTTTCCCTAGTCGGCATCCTCGCTCTCCCCGTCCGCGACCGCCTGGATGTAGGGCCGGGTGCGGCCGGCGGTCATTTGTGGCCCGCCATCGACGCCGTGACCACCCAGCTATCGCCCACTTCGCCGCCGTCGAGTACCGATGGATAGCGCCCGGTCCTGCTGGCGATGACGGCGCGGTCGCGCACACCCCAAACGCCCGGCCCGTCGATGAGGCAGGCGCCGGTCAATTCGATCCCGCGCAACCTCGCGATGAAGTCTGGCCGGTTGCGGACCAGGAATATGATTTCCACTTCGGCCATTTCGTCAGCGGAAACGGGGATCGACCACCAGGCCCGGCACGGTCCGTTAGCGCCCTCCAGCCGCAGGCGATGGTCCAACGGCACCATATCGTGCAATAGCCGATCTCGCCACTCCCGCTCGGTGTGCATGATGACGGCGAAGCGGGTCCGAAATCGACCGTCCCGGCCCGGCCGCCTCATAGTCAGCGCCTTGGAGATGATCGCCCGCATCCACCAGGCATACCGTGCCGGCTTTGACAACAACTCATCCATCCTCGGTCTCCCCGTCCGCGACCGCCTGGGCGGTCAGTTCCAGCAGCGGGCCGAGCAGCTCCAGCCCGCGGCGGCCGATCTCGTCGTCGCGCTCGGCCAGCAGCGCCAGCATCTCGTCGGCGTTGACGTGCAGCAGGGTCATCGCCGCCGTCTTGTCGATCACCACCGCCTGAGGCAGCTTCTGGTGCCAGAACGGCAGCGCCGTCTTGCGCGCCTCCTGTTGCCGGTCGAACGCCTCCAGCAGCGTGCAACCCAGCTCGGCGGCCAGCAGCGCCAGCGGCCGGCTCCAGACTTCCGCCAGCCCGCGCAGCGGATCGTCATAGCCCAGACCCTGGAGATATTCCAGGGTGTGCTGGGTGCGCTTGTTGCGCGCCCCCCTGGGCCGGCCCGGCCCGCGCCGGCCCGGCGCCTCGTCGGCCGGCTGGTCGAGGATCTGCAGGCCGTCGCCATTGGCCTCGGCCCCGGCCCCGGCTTCGTCGTCGTCATCGTCGTCATCGGCGATCATCGGCAGCAGCGACATCTGGCCGCCGCCGCGGTCCAGCAGCTCCAGCCCGGTCGCCTGGCGGCGCAGCAGCTCGGCGTGGCGCAGGTTGACGCTGTCCTTGATCCCGGCCCGGACGCCGGTCTTGTCGTCGCTCATCCCCCGACCATCCGCCCCGACCCGACCGATTTCAATTTTTTTATTCGCCGTCCCGTTTTCCAGCACGTCGGTACCGATGTCAAGCGTGCGTCGACTGGGGCGAGGATGGCGGCGGCGGCGGCTCGGGGGGGGTGCCCGCCTTGGCGGATCTCGCCGGTCGCGGTGGTCCGCTGATCTTCGATCAGCGGCGATCGACGGCCAATCCCTTGCGATCATTGCGTTTTTCCGGCCGCGTCCAAGTCGAGGCGTCCAACTCCCGGCCATTTCGGCCCGCCCGGACCGGGCCAGGCGCCGATCCTGATGCCGATCTCGCGGTGACAGTCTGGCGTCACGCCCCGCCGCGCCCTCTGACACATCCATTTCCGGCCCTTTGTTTATTCGAGTGGTGCGCGCGGTGCGGCGCTGGTGCGGTTTTGCGACGCGGCTGGCCCTTGTAGCTCTAAGCCTATCCCTTGAATGCACCACTCGCACCACCCGCACCACGCCCGGCCATACGCGCGCGCCCATCCGTGGATGAATTCGACCGGTGGTGCAGGCGGTGCAGCGGTGCAGCACCCCAAACCCGCCGCTCGTATGGCTTTCCGTGCACCAGGCCGACGGTGCGGCGATGGTGCAGTCAGGCCCTGATTGTTCCCAAAGGGTTGGGGTCCGGGCAGGCCGGGAGGGAAACGAGACAAGGGAAAGGGATTTGATGAGCGCTTGCGCGCAAGCGATACGAGCGCCGCTGTCGCGGCGACGCCTTAGCCGACCCGATGGTGCCGATACCGCCAAAGGCGGATAATCATCCGGCCAGTTCGGCAATATTCTTGCGTATTTGAATGCTATTGCACTTTGACCCCTTGACAGTATGCAACCATATTCGATATGAAGGAGCGGCCCGGCCATCAGGGTACGGGACACACACGACTGGAGACGAGACCATGACCACCCAGACCTTGACCATCACCGTTAACAGTGACGCCGACCTATCCGACCACAACGCGCGGGAGGGTGCGATCATCCGAGCGCTTGTGCAGGAGAGCATCGATCACGCCGAAGCGCGGGGCTTGGGTGTCCATTGCACGATTGCCGATGTTTTCCTAGTCGCGCAGGCCGTCTGTGAACAGCGGTGCCGAAGCCTTCTCGGAGCCACACCGACCGGTAGCCACCAGCGGCGATATTTGGAGAACAAGTTAGACCGCCTGATGGCCGCCTGGACCGCGTATCGCACCGCCGCCGTACAACAGGATAAAAGAGACGCCACCGCCGACTGACAGGCCGCAGCACCGGCCGGCCTGGCACCACCAGGCCGGCCCATGGTGCGACCCGTACCGCAACCGACTGGAGACGAGACCATGACCACCACCAGCATATTGCCCGGCATGGTCCGGGCCGACGACGGCGAATGGCGCCCGGCCGAGCGTTATCGTTGCGACGCTTGCGGCGAGACCTGGACCTATGACGAGCTGGAACTGATCGTCGATATCGGCGAGCGCGTCGCGGCCGGCGAGATCTGCCCGGCCGGCGAATGCCCGGATTGCGGCACCTTGTGCCATGTCGACGGCAGCCCATACGCCCTGGCCATCGCCGATGGCGTCATGCCGCCGCTGGACCGCCAAGGCGGCATGACCAAAGCCCGCCTGGACGCCCAAGACGCCGTGTTGTGCCAGATTGCCGCCGACTGCAACGCGGTGATGGCGCAGCTGGCCGGCGCCGGCATGGACCGCGGCGACCCGCCCTACGAGCATTGGCTGGCGCGGTGCAAGGCGGCCCGCGCGGCGATCCAGGCGACCGCAGCCGGCGAGATCGTCAAAACGGCGCCAAAGCCCTCGCCGAGCGTTTCGTGAGTACCCATCCGCCACAGAGCGCCCCACAGGAGGCCAGCGCCATGACCCACCCTACCACCGCACCCGCCGCCGAGACGCGCGCCAGGGAGTGCCAGGAATGCGGCGCCGACCTGTCGGACCGGCATCGCTCGGTCCGCTTCTGCGGTCCCGCGCACCGTCTGGCGTTCAAGAACCGCCGCTATCGGCGCGGCGCCGAGCTGTACGATCTGAAGATGGCCGAGCGGTTCGAGCGCGGCCACCCCAGGAGCAAGCACCTGCTGTCGATCATGAACCGGCTTTGCGCCCAATGGCGCGACGAGGATTTCGCGCGCCGCGGCGGCCGCAAATCCTGGGGCGACTGGGTCGAATGGCTGGCCCGCAACGTCTGGGCGTTGCCGACCACCAGCCGGCCATATTACGACGGCATCGTCCACAGCAGCGGCACCGTCCTCAAGCGCTAGGCCGCAGCACCGGCCGGCCTGGACACCCCAAGCCGGCCCATGGTGCGACCCGCGCCGCGGCCGCCGCCGCATAGCCGGCACGGTCGACCATGATAGGAAGGAAAACACCGTCATGCCCGCCACCGAACTGGATCTGGTGATCCGCCAGCGCGACCGGCTGTCCGACCGGCTCGACGAGGCCCGCGCCACCATCGACCGCCTTGTCGGCATGCTGGCGCGATTGGCCGCCACCCCGGTCCATACCGTCGACCCGCCGCCCATCGTGATGACCGCCGACGGCCAGCCGCGCCGCCGCCGGCCGGACGACGGGCAATGACCGGCGCCATGCTGCGCGCCTGGCGCGCCCGCCTCGGACTGACCCGCGACGACGCCGCCGCCCGACTGGGCCGCCACCCGCGCATGCTCGGCTATTACGAGCAGGGCCAGTACGACATCCCGCCGGCGATGGTGCTGGCCTGCGTCGCCCTGGAGCTGCGGGACACCCTGCCCGGCGTCTACGAAGATCTGTGCCGCCGGCTGACATTGGAGACCGCGTCATGACCAGACCCCGAGGCTTTCTGTACGGTTGGGAACCCAACGACCGCACCGCCGGTCTGATCGGCACCGTCAACGACATCCTCGACGACAACCGCGATATCCTGCCGCTGACCCTGCGCCAGATCTTCTACATGCTGGTGTCGAACCATGCCTACGACAAGACCGAGAAGGCGTACAAGCGGCTGTGCGAGAACATGAACCGCGCCCGGCGCGCCAAGCTGGTCAGCATGAGCAGCATCCGCGACGACGGGCTGACCCAGCTCGGTTCGCGCGGCTGGGCCAGCGAGGCCGAGCTGGTCGACGGCTTCAAATCCGCCGCCGAGCATTTCACCCTGGACCGCCAGGCCGGCCAGGACCTGAAACTGTTCATCTGGTGCGAGGCCGCCGGCATGGCGCCGCAGCTGGCCAGCGCGGTCGACGAGTACCAGGTGCCGGTGTACAGCAGCGGCGGCTTCGACAGCGTCACCACCAAGCACAGCATCGCGCGGCGCTTCTCGCGGGCCGGCAATGCGCTGGTGTTCCATCTCGGCGACCACGACCCGTCCGGCGTGCATATGTTCTCCAGCCTGGACGAAGACCTCCAGGCGTTCCTGGAGCACTACGGCGGCGACGTCGAAATGGTCCGGCTCGCGGTGACGCCGGAACAGGTCGACCGGATGGATCTGCCGACCGCGCCGCCCAAGCGCACCGACAATCGCAGCTTCGAGGGCGAGACCACGCAATGCGAGGCAATCCCGCCGCGCACCTTGCGCGAGATCGTGCGCGAGGCGGTCAGAGACCGGCTCGACATGGACGCCTACAACGCCACTCTTGAGGAGGAAATCGAGATCCGCGAGCGCTTGGCGGAACGCCTGGCCGATCTATAGGCCGCAGCACCGGCCAGCCCGGAGACGGGCCGGCCCATGGTGCGACCCGCACCGACACTGACTGGAGAAAGATCGTGACCAGACTGAAAACCGCCTTGGCGGTGTTGATCGCCGCGCCGGCCCTGATCGCCGCGCCGCTACCGGCCGCCCAGGCCCAGGCCGACCCGCAGCACCGGCAATGCCTCGGCTGGGCGTTGTCCGGCGGCTATCCCGGCGGCATCGCCCAGCTGCGCTGCGAGGCCGGCTATCCCGGCCTGCCGAACCCGTTCCAGGTGCGCTGCGCCCTGATCGCCGACGGCGCGGCGGCGACCGACCTGCAGCGCCGCGCCTGCGCCGCCGCCTTCGCCCGGCCGCCGGCCATGGCCGCCCCGGTCGATCCGGCCGGGCCGGTCGGGCCGGTCCACGCTCATCCGCCGGCGCCAGCCGGATCGGGCACCGCGCCTTGAAGCCGCGCAGCAAGGATTACGATCTCCGGGCGGCGCTGGTGGCGTCGCTTCTGGCCGACGGCATCGCGCGCCGCGATATCCGACACGAGATCACCCTCGACACATCGTCGAGCGGCGGCCGTCTCGATGTGCTTCTGCTGCATCGCGACGAACTGCACGGCATCGAGATCAAGAGCGGCACCGATCGCCTCGATCGACTGCGCGAACAGGAACGCGCCGCGCGATGCGCGCTCGATTACACCAGCGTTCTCGTCGACGTGAGGCACTACGACAAGGCCAGCGCCGCCGGCGAGATCCTGTATTGGTGCCCGGACGCGAGGCAATTCATGCAGGTCCTTTATGGAGAGTGGTCCGCCGCGGCACCGCACGTCACGGCCAGCCGATGGTTTCCCAGTAACGCAACATCCGTGATCGGCATGGCGCGGCTGATGTGGCGCGACGAAGCCGTTGCGGCGGTCCGTCGCCTGGCCGGCGCGACGTGCCCACCGGCCACCCGACGGGCGGCCCTCGCATGGATCAAGGAGGAGGCGCGGTTGAAGGATCTCCGGATCGAGGTCGCGGCCGCGCTGCGCGGCCGCACACTCAATCGGTGGGAAACCGCCTTCTGGTCGCGCTACGACGCCGACCCGTCCGGCGGTTCCGCCCAGCCGGCCGACCAGCCTGGGCCGCTGGGCCGGTAATCGTCGCCCAGCATGGCGGTGATCGGCACCAGCACGGCGCGCGAGCGGACCCCGGAGAAGCTCAGATTGGCTTTGCTGCGCAGCGCGCCGGGCGCCCGTTCCAGGGCCTGGCCCCAGACGCCCGAGGCGCCTGGCGACCCGCCCCAATAGGTGGCCCGGAAGATCGCCTGCAGCGCCTGGTGGTTCTTCGCCACCGCCAGGTATCGGCGGCCGTCCTGGTCGAACACCTTCAGCCCGACGGTGGCCAGCACCGCCTTGGCGGCGCGCTCGTCGGGATGCTCGATATCCTCCAGCGCCAGGCCGGCCGCCTCGGCGATATAGCTGCCGATCGGCCGTTTCAGACCGGCCCGCCAGGTTTCCGCGGTCGACGAGGCGAGGAATTCCAGGCAGCGGTCGTGGTCGTTCTGGTCGCGCTCGCCGGCGTCGTTGTCGACCGACGGCGCCACCCGTTCGGCCCAGATGCCCAGGGTGTCGCCGTCCGGCGCCGCGTCGTACAGGGCCAGATCGGCGGCCGCCAGCAGGCTGCCCCACTGGTCGGCGCCGCGGCCGTCGTGGCCCGAGGCCAGCAGCGCCTGGCGATAGGCCGCGACGGTGGCGTCCCAGCGGTGCCAGCCGTCGCACATGCGGCGCAGCAAGCCGCGGCCGACCCGGCGCCAATGCGCCTTGTCGGTGACCGGCGGCACCGCGCGCACGTCCAGCTCGCCGAGCCTGAGGATGGCCTGCCGGCTCAGATCCTGGCTGCGCAGCGGCGGCACCAGGATCGAGGAGAACAGGAAACAGTTCTGGCTCTTGAACTCGGTCGCCTGGTGGTCGGCGCCGCCGCGCAGGGTGACCCCGCCCGAGGCCGCGTGGCGGGCCAGCTCGATCACCCCCTGGGCGCGGCGGTTGTCGGCGTCGGCCTCCATCTCGTCGACCATCACCGGCAGCGAGGAATGGCCGATCTTCTGCCACAGCCCGGCCGCCGAGGTGTTGGTGACCGCGATCACGCTGTCGTCGAACAGGGCGGCGATCAGCTTGTGCAGGGTCGACTTGCCGGTGTTGCGCTCGCCGGTCACCCAGCACATCGCCCGCCAGTCGACCGCCCCGGCCACCATGGCGCAGCAGATCCAGCCCAGCAGCAGATGGGCGTCGGTCTCGCCGCGGCGCCAGTTCCAGGTCGACAGCGCGTCCAGCACCAGCCGCGACGGGCCGCCGCGCTGATAGGGTTGCTGCGCCGCCTTGGCCGGCCGCAGGGTGGCCGGCGCGGCCGGATAGACGTGGCGGTCGATCCGCCCCGGCCGGCCGACGCTCTCGCCGCGCCGCGCCTCGCCGGCGGCGTCCCCGTCCGCGTCCTCGGCGCGATCCGCCGCCTCGGCGCCGCGCCACACCGTCATGCCGCAATGCAGGATCAGCTCGCCGCCGTCGCCGCGCCAGGCGCCGGGGCCGCGCAGGAACTTGATCGGGTCCCAGATGCCGCAGCGCGCCTCGTCGGCGCAGGCCGCGAAGATCTGTTCCTGGATGTCCTCGTAGCGCACCCCGACCACCTTGGTGGTGACGCCGTCCCGGCCCTCGACGGTTTTCAGCCGCGGCCAGTATTTGCGCAGCGCCCAGGTGCAGCGGTCGAACAGCGAGAGGATCTTGCTGCGCGACATCTCGGCGTCCTTGACGACGCGCAGCTGGCCCGACGAGTCGATCACGAAATAGAAATTGTCGCGCTTGCCGACCGGGATCACCGGCACGTCGTCGGGCAGCCCCGGCTCGTCGTCCGGCGCCGGCCCGCGGTCGCCGTCGCCGCCGTCGCCCCGGTCGGACGGCACGAACCGCTCGGCCTCCTCGAACGCCCGGTCGACCGGGTGCAGCGGTGTGGGGTCTGTCACGGCGCGTCGGCTCTTTCGTCTGCGGCGAGCTGCAACAGGAAGTGCGCCGGCGGCTCCGGATGTGGCCGTATCAGCCAGCCCTCGATCAAGCGCAGCGTCGGGTTGTCAGCATCGTCGACCGTCATTCGTAGCCAGGTCGCGCCTTTTTCACTGAATCCAGCGGCCCTTGCCTGGAACCACCGGAATGCCTCGCCGCCGGTCAGAATTTCACCGTTCTGCGCAACGAAGTCGGGCGATGCGTCGGCGCTTGTTTCGTCAGGCATTCTGTTCCGCCTCGTTGAGATCGTGGGCGCCCTGGGGCGGGCGCATCCGCATGGTGTCGAACCCGGCCTCGGCGAAATGGTGCAGGGCGTTCTCGAAGGCGTGCCTGGCCTGGCTGCCGGGCGCGTCGCGCTGCCCGGCCAGGAACACCGTGCCGATCGCCGGCGGCAGGTCGATGTTGGCCATGTTGCCGACGCTGACCGCCGCCATGACGCGGAAATCCGGCCGGTGCAGCGCCGCCGTCAGGCCGTCCTCGATGCCCTCGGTCAGCACCACCACGTCGCCGTCCGGCGCCTGGCGCAAGCCCTTGCCAGAGGCGCCGCGCCACAGCCGGATGGTGCCGCCCCGCCAGCGCCCCAGGGTCTTTTTCGCCGCCTTCAGCCCGGCCTTGCCGACCGCCCCGCCGGGCAGGATTTCCAGATAGGTGCGGTGCGCCGCGGCGAAGCCCTTGGGGCCGGCGATCGCCGCCACCATCGCCGGCCGGTAGCTGTCGCTCTCGGCGCACCAGCAGCGGCTGTGATAGCGCAGCGCGGCCGGCTGCCGGCCGAGCCGGGCGAGATCGATGCCGCGGCCGCGCAGATAGGCGTCGGCCGGGGTGCCGGCGATGCCCGGCTCGGCCTCCAGCCACAGGCGATGGGCCGCGCCCCTCATCCGGGCGCTGTCCTCGCGGTCCAGCGCCTTGCGCTCGGCCGTCGCGGCGGCCGCGCGGCGCCGCGCCCGGTCCAGCCGCGCCGGATCGGCGCCGTCGAGGCCCAGCCAGGCCCGCGACCATTGGATCGCCGCCGCCTTGTCGCCGCCGGTCTGCAGATAGCGCACCAGCTCCAGCGCGTCGCCGCCGACGCCGGCCGCGAAATGCTTCCACACCCCGCGCCGCGCCGGGCCGAGATGGATTTTCAGGCTGTCGCCGAGGCCGCCGGCGCCGCGCCTGGCTTCGACCCATTCCGCGCCCTCGCGCTTTCCCTTGGGCAGCAGCTCGGCGCACAGCGCCTCCAGCCGGCCGTTCAGCAGCTCGACGATCTGCGGGATCGACAGCGGACCGGTCATGGTCAGCTGGTCATCTCGTTGGCCGCGTCGCAGGCGTCGCCGAGCTTCGGGCCGCCGGTCAACAAGACGTCAAGCGGATCAGGCTCGCACAACCCGTCATCGACCAGGAACCCCTCGAACACCGAATAAGCCCGCACCACATCGGCCATTTCCCGTTTGAGCCAGGCCAGGTTGCTTTCCTGGTCGGCCGGGGCAAGTTCTGGATTGTGGCACTCCAGCCCGAACCGTAGGGATTTCAGCGCCGCTGTCAGCGCCTCGGCCAGTTCTTCGCCCAGATGCGCCAACGCCTGGTCGGTGGTTTTCGATCGGTAGCGTTCGTCGATTTTGCTCATCGGCATTGCGCGATCCTTTCCCGGTCGGGACGGCGGTAGTTGATCAGCCATTCCGGTGTCTTGACCAGCCGCCCTCGCAGGTCGACCGTCTGCACCCGCGTTCCCATCGCAGGCTGGTTGGTCCAAGTCTCGGTCCACTCCGACAGCAGCCGGGCCATATCGGCCTGCCAGGCGTCCGGCATTTCCTGCATCATGGCGCGCGGAAGGGTGAGCCAGCTCGCATAGGACAGCTCGAACCAGAGATGCAGAGCGGCCGCGCCGGCGCCGGCTTCAACCTTTGCTTTAGGTGTCATCCGATCAATCCGTGCTCGCGTTCCCAGGACCGCCCCGGCTCGCTCTCCGGGTCCGGGTCCGGCTCGATATCAGGGTCGGGGTCCGGCTCGGCCGGCGGCAGCATTTCATGGCAATAGAGCAGCACCGCCGCGCCCAGCATGTCGGCGGGCATGTGTTCCGCGCCGGACAGGAAGCCGGCCCCGGCCAGCGCCAGGTGATAGGCCGGGGTGCCGATCAGATTGTCGCCGGCCGCCTTGACCGCCATCGACAGCAGCTTGCGGTCGTCGCGCGCCGCCGCGCCCCAGGCGCAGCGCACCGCCGCGCACAGCAGGGCGGTCTCGATCCGGTGGCGCTGCCCGGGTGAAATGCTCGGCATCGCCTAGCCGCCCGGCCGGGCCGCGGTGCGGGCCGCCGCCTGGGCGCGCCGCTCGCAGGCCACCACGGCCGCGACCAACGCCGCGCCCAGCCCGACCTCGACCCGGTTGGTGACGAAGGCCCGGCCGATCTCGACCGCCGGAACGCCGAGCCGCAGCCAGCCGGTCACCAGCACGCAGAATTCCGCCAGCGCCAGGGCCGCCTCGTCAGTGTCCCGGCCCTCATAACGCACCTCGCCGACCCGGTCGGCGGCGTCGGCCAGCACGGCGATCGGATGGATACGACCATCCCGGCGCACCACCGCGGCGATCCATTCCCCGGCCGGAACGGCAACGGGCGGCGCCCCCGAACGTGGCGCGCCGCCCGCCCCGCCGCCGGCGGCCGGGCCGACTGGAGTGTTACCCCGGCCGCCGGACGGCATCGGATCAGTCCCCCGCCCGGATCGGGCCGACCAGCTCGGCCGGCTCCACGGCGATGCCGTAGCGCCTGGCGCCGGCGATGATCGGCTGCCAGTGCTTCTGCGGGATCACCCCGGTTTTCTTCCAGTTGTTGACGGTGCTGGACGGCGTGCGCAGCACCCGCGCCATGCGCCTGGTGCCGCCGAACTTCTCGACCAGCGTCGCGATGTGATTTGCCATGGTTCCGCCTTGTACCGAATTATGGCACGGACGGCAAGACCATACCACATCTTGTGGCAGGCTCAAGATGTGGCATGCCTCGCCGAAACGTCACGACCGGCCAGTTGTGACATTTCACATTGCCCGGCGTGCCGAATTCCGGTACAACCGGCGCGGCCCGATCCGGGCCGTGACAGGGAGATGCCGATGACCGACCGTCCGATCCTGATGAGCGGCGCGATGGTCCGCGCCTTGCTGGCCGGCAGGAAGACGCAGACGCGGCGGCTGGCGTGGCGTGAGAAGGTAGCGGTTGGCATTTCAACGGAAGATGCAACGGGAGAATATCCAGGGTCGACAGCGCCCAATCGATTGCCGGTTCTGGCCCCCACCATCTGGCAGTCGGTGAAGCCGGGGGATCGGCTTTGGGTGCGGGAGACATGGCGGACCGATGCCGATCGTGACGGCCTTCGGCCAAAGGATGTCCCGACTGGCGCACCGCTGCTGTTCGAATGCGACGATCCAGAGCGGACAAATAGCTTGGGTCTGTGGGGCAAGATCCGGGTCTCCATCCATATGCCGCGACGGTTCAGCCGCCTCACCCTGCTGGTCACGGCGACCAAGATGGAGCGGCTGCAGGAGATCAGCGAAGAAGATGCAATCGCCGAGGGCGTCCTGTTGCCAAAAACAATGTCGCCACTGGACGCCGGGGTGCATCGCCAGTGCTTCATCTGGCTATGGAACGAGTTGCACGGAAAGGGGCCAGCTGATTACACGGCTTGGCAGAACAACTCCGAGATCGTGGCACTGACCTTCACCGTCGAACGAAGGAACATCGATGCTTGACCGACCCATCCGTCTCGAACGCCGCTTGACGGCAACCGAGAGACTTGACCGCCGGGACCGCCAACCCGTCCGGGCCTTCCTGCGCCGCTGGCAGCACGCCATCGGCTGGAGCGCCGCGGTGCTGCTCGGCCTGGCCTTCTGGTCCGCCGTCGCGCTGCTGATCCGGTGGCTGACATGACCCGGATCGAATGGGCCGAGGAGGTGTGGAACCCGATCGCCGGGTGCAGCCTGGTGTCGCCGGGCTGCACCAACTGCTACGCCATGCGGGCCGCCTGGCGGCTGTCGAAGAACCCGGCCACGCCGCACTATCGCGGCACCGTGAAGATGGTCAACGGCCGGCCGGTGTGGACCGGCGCCGTCAACCCCGCCGCCGACGCCGTGCTGCGGAAACCGCTCGGGCGCAAGACGCCGACCCGCTATTTCGTCAACTCCATGGGCGATCTGTTTCACGAGGCGGTGCCCGACGAGGCGATCGACCGGGTGTTCGCCGTCATGGCGCTGTGCCCGCAACACGATTTCCTGGTGCTGACCAAGCGGTCGGCCCGGATGCGGGAATATCTCAAACCCTTCGATCGCCGGCGGTCCGATGGCCTTGGCGAAGCCGTGATTGCACTCGGATATGACGGTCATCTGGAAAGCCTGCCATGGCCGCTGCCCAATGTCTGGCTGGGCGTTTCGGCCGAGGATCAGCGCCGCGCCGATGAGCGCATCCCCGAACTGCTGGCGACCCCGGCGGCGGTGCGCTTCGTGTCGGCCGAGCCGCTGCTGGGGCCGATCGATCTGACCGCCATTGAGCGAACGCGCGAGATCGGCTACATGCGTCCGCTCGATGGTCGCTTTCGCACTCTCGATTGGATCATCGCCGGCGGCGAGAGCGGGCCGGGCGCCAGGCCGTGCCGGATCGACTGGATCGCCCGCATCGCGCATCAATGCCGCGCCGCGGCGGCGCCTCTGTTCGTCAAGCAGCTCGGCGCCTGGCCGGTCTATGGCGACGGCCGGCCGTGCCGGCTCGCCGACGCCAAGGGCGGCGACCCGGCGGAATGGCCGCGCTTCCTGCAGATCCGCCAGTTTCCCGCCACCCGCAAGAGCCAGGAGGCCGACCATGCCTGACATCCCGCCCGGCGCCCCGCCCGGCACCGCGCCGCCGCCCGATCCGGTCGCCGCGCTCGCCGCCGCGCTGCGCCTTTTCCGCGCCGATATGCTGACCGACCAGGCGGCGGTGTTCATGACCACGGCCGATCACTTCCGCCAGTTGGCGGCCAGCCGCCGCGTGGTGCAGCCCGGCAAGCCGGCCGCGGCGATCTACCAGGCCATGACCGTGTTCTGCGGCGTGATGGCGCAGAGCTACGCCGTGGCGGCCCGCATCGCTCTCGAAGACGAGGAGGCGCCCGGCGATGCGACCATGCAATGAGCCGCCCGCCGACGCCGCCGCGCGCTGCCGCGGCAAGGCGGGCTTCGTGCGCCGCGGCCTCGCCGAGCGGGTGCTGCGGCGCATGCGGCGCCGCCAGGGTCGGGGCCGCCGGCTGGAGGTCTACCGCTGCCCCGTCTGCGGCCTGCACCACATCGGGGAGCACCTGAAATGACCGATACATCGGACCGCATAAGCGAGGACCGCAAGCATTTCCACGACGCCCTGGTGATGATCGAGGAACTGTCGACCGATATGTGGGCGCGGCAGATCGCCACCACGGCGCTGCGCATCGCCCGCGAGATACCGCCCGCCGCCACCAAGACCGGAGACGCCCCATGACCAGGACCGAGACACCCCGCCGCCGGCCGGCCTATCTGGTGGTCAAGCGCAACGCCGACGGTTCCGACCGGTTCTACTGGCAGCCCTCGGCCGAGCTGCGGCGGCTGGGCTGGGTCGGGCTGCGGCTGCCGGACCAGCCGCGGCGCGACCGCGACGGCGCCGCCTGGGCCGCGGCGCGGCGCATCAACGAGAGCCTGCCGGCGCGGCGGCCGGGCCGGCCGGCGGTCGATTTCCGGCTCGACGATCTGATCGCCCGCTATCGTGAAAGCCCGCGCTTCACCCGGCTGTCGGCCAAGACCCGCGCCAACTACGCCTGGTGCCTGGGGGTGCTGTCGGACTGGCGCGGCGCCGAACCGGCCGCCAACATCCGGCGCCGCGACGTGCAGGCGTACTATCTCGGGCGCTACCGCGCCGCCCCGGCGGCCGCCACCGCGGCCGTCAGGGTGCTGCGCCTGGTGCTGCAGTTCGGCCTCAACGCCGGCATGGTCGAGAGCAACGCGGCGGCCCGGCCCGGCCTGATCGATCCGCCGCCCCGCCTGCGGGTGTGGACCGGCCCCGAGATCGCCGCGATGGTCGCGGCCTGCGACGGCGCCGGCCGGGGATCGGTCGGCGACGCGGTGCTGCTGGCGCTGTACACCGGCCAGCGTCAGGGCGACGTGCTGCGGCTGCTGACCCTGCAATACGATGCCGGCCGGCTGGTGCTGCGGCAGTCCAAGCGCCGCGCCATGGTGTCGGTGCCGGCCCATCCCGCCCTGGCGGCCCGGCTGGCCCGGCCGGACCGCCCGCCCGGCGTCACCCTGGTGGCGGCCGAGGGCACCGGCCGGGCCTATGCCTCGGATCATTTCCGCCATCTGTTCGCCCGGCTGCGCAACCGCGCCGCCGCCACCTGCCCCAGCCTGGTCGACGCCCGGTTCGCCGATCTGCGCGACACCGCGGTGACCAGGCTGGCCGAGGCCGGCGCCACGGTGCCGGAGATCGCCGCCATCACCGGCCATCAGGAACGCTCGGTCCACTCCGTGCTGAAACACTATCTGGCGCTGACCGACGCCCTGGCCGACACCGCGATCGCCAAGCTGATCGCCCATCAGGAGAGAACGGGATGAGTGATTTGAAAATCCACGCCGCGGTGTGGCGGCAAGCCGGCGCCGAGTTAAACGACGCCGCCGAAGTCTCGAAAGCGCGCGGCAATGTGGCGCTTGCCGCAGTGATGGAGGCCCTGGGCTATCTCGCGACGATCGTCGGCGACAACTATGGGGAGACCGCCAGACAGCCGCCCGCCGCGCCGGTCGCCACGCTGTGGTCGTTCGCCTGCGCGCCGGGCGGCGTCGCCATCGCGGCGCACCTGGACGCGGCGCCGGCGCGGCTGACCGTCGAGGGCGGCGCCATCGTGTGCGTGCCGCTGACCGCCGGCAACGCGCCGCCGCCGAGCGGCCGGTTCGGGCCGCCGGCGCCGGTGCCGCCCGACAGGCCCTATCCGAGACCGCCCGCCGATCCCGACGCCGGCTGGCGCGACGACAGCTACCCGCCGCGCGACTGCGACCGTTGCGGCAAGAGCTATCGCGGACCGCCGGTCTATTGCAGCCTCAAATGCGCGCTGGACGACGCATGAGCCGGATCAGGCGCCGCGGCCGCACCCGCGGGCCGTACGGTTCGGTCGAACCCGACGCCGCCACGCTCGGCGCCAGGCTGGCCGCGGCGCGCATCGCCGCCGGGCTGACCCAGGCCCGGCTGGCGCGCCGGCTGGGCGTGGCCCGCGCCGCCCTGGCGATGTACGAACGCGACATGCGGCCGGTGCCGGCCCGTCTGCTCGACGGCCTGCATGAATTCCTGCCGGTCACCAGGGACTGGCCGCTGGCCGCCTACCGGCCGGCCCGCGGCGGCACCCGGCAGCGGGCGCTGCGGCTGGAGACCCCGGAAAACGGCGGCTAGCCAAGTGCCGGGGCGCCCGGCGGCGCCGCCTCGGACGCGGCTGTGATGGGGCGAGTACCCGCATAACCCCGGAAGCCGCGTCCGAGCGTCACGGCGCGACGCGCAATACCCGGCCGTTGGCGTCGATGGCGATGTCGGGCTGGCCGTCGCGGTCGCAATCGGCGGCGGTGTAGTTGCCGTTCACCGTCAGCGCGTTGACGGCGTCGATCGCCTGGGCGCGCAGCGGCGCCGCCAGCGCCGGGTTGGCGCTGAACTGGGCGCAGGCCCGGTCGACCGCCTGGGCCAGCGCCTGGGTGCCGGCGCCGCCGCAGCCGGCCAGCGCCAGCGCCGGCAGCAGCAGCGCCACCGGCGCCACGGATTTCAGCACCCGGCGGTTGCGCGCGAAGTAGATCGACACCCAGACCGCGGCGGCCGATCCGGCCGAGGTCGCCACCGCGGTCAGGGCGTCGACCAGGTCGGCGGCCGGCGGCATCTCGCCGAGGCCGAAGACCTGCGCCAGCAGGGCGGCGGCCAGCACCGGCAGGGCGCCGGCCCATGCCTTGGTGGCGGTCACGCGGGCGTCGGAGCGGTGCGGTGTCATGCGTTGTCCTTTCGTCGACGGAAGCGGATATGCGGCCGGGCCTAGCCGGCCGGCCGCTCGCCATCCGGCTTCTGCCATGGCATCACCAGCCCGTCAATGCGCCGGTTCAGCCGCTCCATCGCGGTGATGATCCGGTCCTGGCCGTTTTCCAGCCGGTCCATATGCCCGGCCAAATCGTCGCGCCGGGCGTATTCGTCGCGGGTCTGGTTGATCCTGTCCTGCATCCTGGCGACGTTCTCCTCGACCTTCCGGTGCAGCCCCGCCGTGTTGGCGCTGATCTTGACCGACAGCCGCCACCAGATCGTGCCGACCGCCGCCGCGACCGCCAGCAGCAGCCCGACCAGGCTGATCAGACTGCCCTCGATCATCACGACACGATCGCCCGGTCGGTGCAGCGCAGCCAGTTGACCCCGTTGGAGAACGCCAGCACCGCCCCGCCGGCCTCGTCGGACACGTAGATAAGCCCGGCGACAAGCACGGTCGGCAGGGTCGCGACGGTGTATTCCTTGACCGCCACCGGCCCGCCGAAGGTGACCTTGCCGCCTTCCGGCTGTATCTCGATATCGGCGGTGGCGCTGAGGGTCGGATCACTCCGCCCCTGGATGAACGGGGCGTTGAAATCGTTGCGCGCGGTGATGTCCATTGCCCGCCGGCCGGCCGCCGTGTCCCACTCGCCGTCGATCCTGACGATGATCGAATTGGTGTCGTCATTGCCCTGCGTCGCGGTGTTCCGCCTGGCGATGTGCAGCAGCCCTTCCGGTTCGCGCTTGTGGATGCCGACGAAACCGTCTTCCGACAGGGTCAGCCAGGTCTGCGGCTCGTCATTGTTGGGGAACGGATCGTCGGCCAGGGGCGGCCCCATGAAGTGCATCGGCGAATAGCGCCCGATGCCGTCGCCGGTGCGGCCGACCCGCACGCGGTATTCATCCGGCCGCGCCGCGATCGACAGGGTTTCCTCGGTGTCCTGGCCCTGCAAGCGCTGCCAGCGCAACAGCTCGACGAAGTTCTCGCTCGACAGCCAGCGCATGATCGCCGCCTTGCCGGTCTCGTCGCCGGGCGCGGCCGACAGCACCAGATTGTCGGCGTCGGTGACGCTCGACACCTCCAGCCGCGCGCCGTCGACGATCAGGTTGTTGTCGCTGCCCCAGTCCGGGAACGCCTCGCCGGACACCCTGGTGACCGCCGTGCCGGTGATGTCGACGACGGTGTCGGCGTTGAAGTACAGGCAGAAGCACGAGAACGACCCGACCGGCAGGGTCGCCGCGCCGCCGGTCAGCAGCTCCAGGTCGATCGCCGTGGCGCTGGCCAGCGCGCCGATCTTGTATTCGGTGTCGGCGAACCAGAAATGATCGTTGACGTGGAAATCCGACAGATCGGCGTCGAAGCCCTTGACATAGGTCGCCCGGTCGGTGCCGGTCGACGAGCACACCCCGGTAACGTGGTGCGGATAGAGCTGCACTTCGGTCGGGTTGAACTGCCGGCTCGGCAGCAAATCCATCGACGCCAGGTACTGGCTTTTCATCAGCATGCCGTGCGGCGTCGGCCCCTCGCCGCCGACCATCACCCCGCCATGCTTGTCGATCGGGTTGGTGAACGCGGTCTTGACGCCGGCACGCCATATCCCGCCGTATTCGTCGGTCTGGAACTCGGCGCTGGGCACGATCCGGCCCGGCCCGAAAAAGCCGATCCGGGTATCGTAGGTCAGGCTGGTCACGCTGTAGGTGCCGGGCGGCTTGAAGACCAGCACATAGGCCCCGGCATTGGCCGCCAGGACGACCAGCGCCCGGTCGATCGCGGCCTGGATCGCCGCCGTGTCGTCGCCGGTGCCGATGGCTCCGTGGTCGCGGATATCGATAATCTCGGCCGCGCGCTCGGCCAGCGCCCGGCCGGTGGTCGATCCGGTCGCCGTGACGATCTGGCCGCTGGCATCGGTCGGCACCACCGCGATCGGCCCGCCGCCGCTGTCGAAGTGCAACGCCTTGTTGGCCCGCGCGCTGTCGATCGGCAGCACGAAGCTGCCGGCGAAGCCATCGGCGACCGGGATCGAGAAGGTGCGGCCCAGCGCCTCGCTCAATTCCTGGTCGATCATGGTCAGCTTGTCGAGCGCCCGTTCGTGGCTGTCGGCCGGGAACGGGTCGTTCTCGACATAGTCGGTTTCCTGGGTCAGCGGCACGTCGCGCACGACGGTCAGGCTTTCGTCCGCCGCCGGGGTGTAGTCGGTCGGGGCGGTGATCACCGTCAGGGTGCCGCCGGCCGCCTCGCCGGCCCCGACCAGGGTGTACTGGGTGCCTTCCGCCCAGGCGGTTTCGGCCCCGGCGGCGTCGCGGTGGGTCACCGCGACATGGGCGTTGTCGAGGAACCGGAACGGCACCGCGAAGACGATGGTGGCGCCGTTGCCGGCATGGGTCTGGCGGTTGGTCTCGGTCGAGACGGTCATCTAGTTCACTCCCAGGGCTTCGGTCGGCGGCAGCAGGAAGCTCTGCCCGTTCTCGGTTTCGATGCGCGACTGCATGCGGGCCAGATAGCCGGGGTTCATGGCCTCCTGGATCTGGTACAGGATGAGATAGTCCAGCGCCGCGCGGGTGTAGAACAGATTGGCGAACGGCACGTTGTTCTTGGCCGCCTGGAACAGCGTCGAGGCGAAATCCTCGCCGCGCAGCGCCGCCGCCCAGGCCCGGCCCAGCTCGTCGACGGTGCCGGCGGTCGGGCCGAGCGCGGTCGACAGCAGGCCGCCGCCGTAGCGGTTGAACTCGCCGAACAGGAAATCGCCGTAGATCCCGGCGCCGCCGCCCTGGGTGAAGGCGGCGATCCAGGTCGCGACCGACAGCGGGTCGCGCGGCGAGCGGCCGCGGGCCATCTCCTTGGCCGATTGCGCGACATAGCCGAGCGCCGTCATGGCGACGATCATCGCGGCGATCTGCGCGGTGCCGGCGCGCCCCCTGGCGGCGGCGCCGAGCGTTTTCCAGAACCCGCTTTCGGCCACCTCGCGGCCCCACGCCTTGGTGATCACGGTCAACGGGAACGCCTTGAACTGGCCAATCATCCTCAGCGCCGTGCCCTCGACCGTGCCGGGCCGGAAGCCCCGCGTGATGATCGCCTGTTCGGCGGCGCCGGGCGTCAGCACCGCGAAGTCGATGCGGTCGGCGTAATAGGCCTGCAGCCTGGCCTGCAGCTCGTCGCGGGCGCGGGCCAGCCGGCGCGCGGTCGGCCGGCCGTCGACCAGCGCCGCGATGGCGGCGTCGGGCGCCGCCTGGACCCGGTCGGGCATCAGGAAGCGGCCGCCCTCGGCGCTCTCGAACACCGCGTGGGCGCGCAGCAAATCCCATTGCCGCGCCGTGATGTCCTGCGCCGCCAGCGAGCGCTGCCGGTCCACCGACAGGGCGGCGAACGGCCGGTCGGAGAGCTGCGCCAGGCGGCGCGACATGACCATGCCGACCGAGGTCTTGTGGGCGTCGGTCCACCACGACAGCAGGTTCAGCTTGAAGAACCGCTGCACCAGCTTGGACATCACGCCGGGCATCTGGTCGGTGGCCGAGAAGCGGGCGCCGAGATCGCCGATCATGCCCTCGGTGCCGGCCCCGATCAGGTCCATCAGCTGGCGGGTCTCGCCCTCGCCGCGGCCCCGCGCCAGCCCCTCCAGCGCCGTCTTGTAGCCGGTCAAGAGGCTGTCGCCCTGGTGCCGCAGTTCCGACGCCATCAGCGGAATGTCGGTGATCGACGACAGGGTCGCGCCGCCCAGCTTGGCCATGGTCTGGACCGACAGGACGCCGTGCGCGATCCGGGCGGCGGTCAGCCTCGCCGGCACCCGCGTGGTGCCGTCGATGACGTCGAACTGGGCCTGCACCAGCCCGCCGCGCAGCGCCTCGCTGACCGCCGCATCGTCCTTGTTGCGCAGCCGCAGCCGGTTGACCAGGCGGTCGTGCATGGCCCTCGGATTGGTGCCGAACTTCTCCATCAGGGCGACGTTCTGGGCCGCGTGGCGCAGGCCGCCGACCACCGCCTCGACCAGCGACTGCATGCCGAAGGCGTCGTTATAGGCCATCCAGTCGGCGGCGGTCCTGAAATGCAGCACGCGGTGCTGCGACAGCCGTTTCGCCAGGTTCGACGGCCCCTTGAAGCCGAGCATGGGGGCGGCGCCGTCGGCCTTGAGGTGGTCGCCCGAGGCCAGCGCGTCGAACGCCGATTTGAGGAATACCTCCGGATCGCGGCCGCCGAAGGTGGCGGCGTGGTCCAGCCTGGGCAGCACGGCGTCGCGCCAGGCCGCGAAGCCGGCCCGCCGCAGCCGCGCCTGGTCGTGGCTCTGGCGCACGATGTATCCGGGCAGCTTGCGGATATGGGCGCCGGCCCGGTTCTGCAGCAGCACCGCCAGATCCTCGTAGCGGGCGAAGATGGCGGCGATCGCCCGCGCCTCGCGGCTGCCGCTGGCGCCGGGCCGGCCGCCGGGCCTGGACGCCTCCCACATTTCCTGGGCGATCCTGGCGTCGAGCGGGCCGGCGCCCTGGCCGAGCCGGCCGCCGCGCCGGGTCAGCAGCTCCAGCAGGCCGGCGCGGCGCAGCTCGGCCACCATGCCGCCGAGCATGCGGGCCTCCAGCCCCTGGGCGGTGGCGTCGACCGAGTTGCGGGCGCCCTGGATACGGGCGTTGCTGCCGACCTTGAGCGCCCGCAGCCCTTCCGGGTCGTCGCCGAAACGGTCGATCTGGGCCATCGCGCGGCGGAACTTCAGCACGTTGTCGGCGGCGTTGCGGCGCTCGACCAGGGCGCCGATCTCGATGTCCCGGGCGATCGCCTCGGCATCGTCGAACAGGGCGCGCTCGGCATCCTCCAGCCCGGCATCGGCCCGCCTGGCCGCCTGCAGCCGGGTCAGCTCGTCCATGATCTCCATGACCTGGTCGTCGGTCAGGTCGGCGTCGGCCGCCTTGACAGTGTCGATGCATTCACGGAGGCTCGGCATGCTATCCCCTCGTCAGGCAGGCCGCCGCGGCCCGGTAGCCCCTGGCCTCGGCCTCGGCGCCGGCGGCCAGATCGGATGCCGCCTGGAGCGCCGCGGCGTCCTCGGGCGCCAGACTACCGGCCGCCTCCAGGCTTTGCAATTCGGCGGTCGCCTCGGCCAGCTCGGCCTCGATTTCGGCGCGTTCGGCCGCCGCCTCGCGCGGCGCCTCGGCGACCAGCCGCTCGGCCTCCTCCATGGCGGGCACGTCGGCGGCGGCGTCGCGTTTCCAGAACTCCGCCTCCTCGGCGGCGATGCGGTCGATCTCGGCCTCCTCGACGGCCTGGCGCTCGGCCCGGCGCAAGGCGCGCCCGGCGCGGAAATCGACCATCTGGCCGGCATTGACGCCCCGCGCGTCCCGTGCCGCCGCCATGATCGCCAGGGCGGTGTCGCCCTGGCGCTTCGACAGCGGCCGGCCCTCCAGCAGCTTCAGGGCGGTGTCGCGCACCGCGCGCCGGGTCAGGATCGGCGGCGCCGGATCGATCTCGCCGCGTTCCTGGATCTCCTCCAGGCTCATCGAACGGCGCCGGCGGCGTTCGGCCGCCACGCGGGCCTGCTCGGCGGCGATCTCGCGGTTGGCCAGCTGGAACCATTCCGGGGTGTCGGCCTTGACCCCGATCACCTCGGGCGTCGATCCCTGGCCGTCGATTTCGACGAACTGGCGCCCGCCGCGCCTGGTCTGTTCCAGCTCGGCCACCACGCCCTCGATCCAGCGCCGGTCGCCGGGCCTGGGCCGGGTGTAGTCGCGGAACTGGCCGGCCTTGCCGGTGGCCGGCCCGAGGGCGAATTCGCCCGGCTCCGGGGCGTCGGCCAGGCTGCCGCGCCGCGGCGCGTCGCCGGCCAGCGCGGCGCGCTGCGCCAGGGCGTCGAAGGCCAGGCCGGGGTCGGCGCGGATCTGCGGCATGACGTCGATCTGGCGGCCGGCGGCGGCCTGCGCGACGGCGCTGCGCAGCAGCGCCTCGCGGGTCGCGGCCGGCGCCAGGGCGAGCCGCTGGCCCAGGGTCTGGCGGCCGGCGGCGGCGCTGAGCGCATCGGCGCCGAAGCCGCCGGCCAGGTGCAGCCCGCCGCCGACCACCGAGCCGAACGCCACGTTGATCAGGCTGTCCAGCGCGTCGTAATCGGCCTGCTCGCGGGCCGCCGCAGCCAGCACCACCGGCTCGACCAGGGCGGCGCCGACCAGCCCCTCGACGGCGCCGCGGCCGACCCTGGCGCCGGCGATCCCGACCGAGCGCGCCATCGCCGCGAACCTGGCCTCGCCGACCACCGGCACGAAGGCCATGACGGCGTTGAACGGATCGGCCATGGCGCCGAGGATGCCGCCGGGGATGGTGGCGGCGAGGCCGGCGCGGGACAGCACGTTGGCGGCGCGCAGCTCGTCGGTCTTGCTGTCGATCAGGATGTCCAGCACCGCCGAGCGGATGCCCTCGTCCGGGATCTCGATGCCCAGATCGCCGACCCGCTGGCGCGCCTCCTCGGCGGTCAGCAGGTCGGACAGCCCGACGCGGCGGTCGATCTCGGCCTGGTCGAGCGGCTCCAGCCCCATCGCGCGGCGCTGCAGATTGACGAACGACCCGGCCGGCAGGGCGCTGCCCTGGGGGCCGAATTCGGCCTGCTGCAGCTCGTCCATGCGCCGCGCCGATGGGCCTCCCGAGCGGATGAAGTTCTCGCGCAGGCTGGTGGTGAAGCCGCGCCGGAAGGTGACCGGGAAATCCTCCGCGACCAGGCCGGCGAACGGCCGCTCGACCGGGCCGGTGACGATGGTCATGGGCGGCCGCCGAACAGCCGGCCGCCGAGGGTTTCCATGCCGCGCCGGAATTCCTCCAGCCGGACCTCGCCGCCGCGGCGCAGGGTCTCCCAGTCCAGCACGATGAAATCGCCGGCGGCGTCCTGCACCGCGAAGCCGAATTCGTGGAACAGCACCAGCCCGGTCTCGTCGCCGTTGGTGACCCAGTAGCCCTCGGCGGCCAGCCGCTCGGCGAAGATCCGGGTGACCTCGGCCGGGTCCATCACCGGGTCGGCGGCCGGCACGTTGAACGGGCCGCGCAGGGCCAGGTTCTCCAGGAAGCGCTCGGCGCCCTCGGCGATGAATTCGGCGTCGAGGTCGACCGGGACGCGCCAGGCGCGGCCGTTGGTTTCCTGGAAGACGTAGCTGTCGGTGACGATCTGACTGGCCGCCAGGCGGCCGGCGTCGGCCGCGGAAACGCCCTGGCGGGCGTAGTTGTACGCCAGCCTGGAGACCTCCTCGGCGAACCGGTTGGCGGTCGGGATCTGGCTCGGCGTCGCCATCGAGGCGGTGAAGCCGGCCAGCGCCGCCGTGACCGCCTTGTCGACGTCGCCGGCGGTCTTGTCGCCGAGCGGGGCGCGCAGGGCGGCGGTGTCGAATTGCATCAGCTCGGCCAGGGTCGCCGCCACCGGCGCCTGGGCGCGCCGCGTCATCGAGGCCAGCACCGGCAGGGTGCCGGGCAGGCCGGCGTCGGCCAGCTGGCGCGCCGCGGCCGGGAAGTGGCGGCCGTATTCGGCCTGCCAGGCGGCGGCCAGCAAGGCCCGCGCCTGGCCGCCGGAATTGCGGTACTGCTCGGCCAGCAGGGCTACCGCCGGCTCCGGCAGGGCGGCGGCGGCGCTGGCCGGCACGCCCAGCCGGCGCTGCTCGGCGATGCCGGCGGCGACCGCCGCCTGCCGGGCCGCCGCCACGGCCTCCGGGTCGGCCGCGCCGGCGGCCGCGTCGGCGGCGGCCGCGTCGGCCGCGGCCCAGGCGTCGGCCACCGCCGGATTGCTGGCGATCGCATAGCCGGCCGGGTCGGCGGCGATGCGCCGGTCGCGCTCCTTGACCGCCGCCAGGAACACCCGGAGCTCCTCGGCCTCGGCGCGGAAATCCTCCGGCGTCGCGGCGGCGGCGGTCAGCTCGGCCATCATGGCGGCCAGCTCGCCGGGCGTCGCCGAGGCGATCGCGGCGGCCTTGGCGCCGAACGCCTCGGCCCGGCGCCGGCGCTCGATCACCTCGGCGGCGGCGCGCTCGGCGTCGGGCGCGCCGGCGACGCGGGCCTGGACCTCGGCGTCGGAATAGCGGCCGTCCGGGGCGTTGCCGGCGCGCAGGAACGCCTCGTAATCGGCGAAGCCGCCGAGATAGTCCGCCCGGGCGGCCGAGGCCGCGGCGGCGGCCTCGCGCAGCCGGCGGTCGCGCTCGCGCTCGGCCTGGCCGATCAGGGTGTCCTTGGCCCCCGGCGACAGCCTGGCGTCGTAATCGCCGGAGTGCAGGGCGTCCAGCGCGGCGTCGGGATCGTCGTCGATGGCGCCGCGCAGCGCGGCGGTGGCGGTGCCGGCCTCGATCGCCCGGCGCAGATCGGCGATTGCGGCCGGCGGCAGGGTCGCCTCGGCGCCCTCCAGGGCGCCCAGCAGGTCGGCCCGGCCGGCCTCGTACTGGGTCGGGTCGCTGCGGATGGCGTTGGCGGTGGCGTCGATCGCGCGGCCCAGCGCGGCGGCGTCGGCGTCGCCCCTGGCGGCGATCTCGAAACCCTCGGCGCGGGCCGCGAAATCCTCGCCGAGCAGGGCGGCGCGCTCGGCGAAATAGCGCCCGGCCCGGTCCGACAGCCCGGCCCGGCGGCGCTCGACGCCGGCGGCGACGGCGGCGCCGACGGCGGCGGCGACGCCGGCGCCGTCCTCGGGCGCGGCGCGCTCGATCTCGCTGGACAGCCCGGTCAGCTCGGTGCGCAGCTCGGCGACCTGCTGGACGGCGGCGCTGCGGTCGGCGGTGTCCTCGCGGCGGCGCTGGGCGGCGCCGAGCGCCGACAGGCCGGCGCCGATCGGACTGTCCAGCGGCCGCCGGGCCGCCGCCGGGCCGGTGGCGACCGTGCGGGCGGCATCCACGGTGACGATCCGCACCATGTCAGAACTCCTCCAGCAGATCGCCGAGGCCGGCCAGGAGACCGCCGCCGGCGACGCCGACCCCGCGGCGCCTGGCCTGGGCCGCCTCCGACCGGGCCAGGCTTTCGGCCACCGTGCCGCCGGCCTCGATCAGCCTGACGTCGAGCTCGGCCTGGGCGGCGCTGTCGGCGATCACGTCGAGCGCCGAGCCGGCGTCGCCGCGCACCCCGGCGCGCGCGAAGCCGGCCCGCTGGGCGCCCTTGGCGCGGCGCGCCGCGCGGCGCGCGCGTTCGACCTCCAGCCTGGTCTTCTCGGCGATCCGCACCGCCTGGTCGGCGCTGGTCGCGGCATTGGCGCGGCCGGCGGAAAACGCCTGCGCCGCCTGCACCGCGACCCCGGCGAACCCCAGCACGGCGCCCAGGCTCGGCATCTCTCAGGCCCCCGTGTCGAGGCCGAAGCTGATGGCCAGGACGGTCATCGGCAATGGCTGTTGCTGGCGGATCACGATCTGCGGCTCGTCTTCGTCCTGGCCGGGGAACGGCTGGTCGAACACGCCGCTCTGGACCGGCGGCGGGGCGTCCATCAAATCTCCGGCGTCGCGGACCACGATCTCCTCCAGATCGTCGGCGGAGCTGCCGATCAGCCCGCCCAGGGTGTCGTGGAACAGCACGCGGACGGTGTCGATGCGGCGCTGCCGGGTCAGCGCCGGCCCGTCCCGGCTGCCGCCTTCCGGCGGCAGGGTGACGATCTCCGAGACGTAGCCGAGGCCGGCATTGACCCGCGACGCCGGGCTGGTGAGCGTGAAACCGCCGCCGGTCACGGTGACGTCGGGACGCACCGCGCCGTCGGCCAGCACCTGGATGGTCTCGCCCTCCAGGTGAGCCATGCCGCCGAAGGCGGACAGCGGCGCGCCGTCGTAGCTCAGCCCGGCATCGACGAACAGCGCCAGGGCCTGGGCGTCGGTCTCGGCGTCGTAGCGTTGCTCGAAATATTCGATGTAGCGCCGCGTCGCCCCATCGACCGTCCGCAGCACCACCACGGTCAGCTCGTCGGCGGTTTGGTCCGGCGTCTTGGTCGCCGCCATGCTCTCGACGATCGCGGCGCCGCCGGCGAAGGCGCCGCCGATCTGGTGTTCGTGCCAGGCCAGGACTTCCTGTTCCTTCTCGTATGTCAGCCCGACCAGCCGGCCGTCCCGGGTGATGGCCCAGACCACGGCGTCGGGTTCCTGCTGGAACGCCAGGTCCAGGACGCCGGACCGGGTGATGTCCTCGGCCACGATGGTCAGATCCTCGCTGACATAGCCCTCGATATCGAGGTCGAAGCGGAACTCGCGCAGCTTGCGCCCGGCGCGCTGCACGTGCAGCAGCTGGTTGTCGATCTTGAGCGGCCGCACGAAGGCGGCCGAGCCGCGGGTGGTGCGCCTGGCGGCCCGGATCGCGGTCGGCGTCAGGGCCAGGGCGGCGCTGCCCGACGACAGGGTGATTTCGGCCGACACGGTGCCGATCACCAGCTCGCTGGCGGCGGCCAGCCATTCGACCGCCTGGGTGCTGTCGTCGGCGATCTGCCAGACCAGGGCGGCATCGTCGCTGACCGTGCCGTCGGCGTCGCTGGGGGCGAAGATCTCCGACTGGTCGGTGCCGGATTTCGACGACCACACCCGGTCCGGCTCGGCCTGGCTGCCGCCGAAGAATAGCCGGCTTTCCCAGAAGCTGGCGGCCTTGGGATAGCCGGTGGTGCCCGACCAGGCGCCGAGCCGCCAGCGGGTGGTGGCGGTGGCGGCGGCGAAGGCGCGGCGGATGTCGACGGTGATGTTGAGCGGGTCGGTCACCGTGACGATCACCGCCCAGCCCCAGTCGACCGCCGAGGCGTGGTTGTCGAGCCGCAGCAGCCGGCCGACGTCGCCGGCCAGGAAGCCCTGGCCGTCATTGATGTCGCCGGCCGCGCTGGCGACCACCGCGATGCCGCTGCCGCTGGCGGCGGCCGGGTTGAGGGTGACGGTCGGCTGCTCGTCGACGTCGAAGTCGAGGTAGGGGCCGTCGAGGAAGTCCAGCACCTCCAGCCGCCACTGGTTGACCGCCTCGCGGCGCAGCCGGCGCGGCGCCCAGTCGGGATGCACCAGGTACAGCGCCAGGCTGGTCTGCACGAAGGTCAGCTCGTCGGCGTCGGCGGCGCTGTAGGGGGCGTCCAGCTCGTAGACCGGGTCGGACAGCCTGAGAGCGTCGATCGACCTGGTGTCGGCGTTGGCGTTCTCGAAGGTCACATAGGCGTCGCGGCTTATAGCGGTGGCGAAGGCGAAGGTTCGGTCGACGCCGGCCGCCAGGCTGCCGGTGGCGATATCGCTGGCGCCGCTGGTGGTGCCGACCTTGTAGGTGACCGCGCCGCCGGCGACATCGACGGTCACAATGTAGCCCTGGGTCGACACCGCTGGCAGGATCTGCTCGGCCCGGGCCTCGTTGCCGGCGCCGCCGCCGACCAGGTTGAGGACCTCCAGGCCGGCGTCGTGGGCGATCGCCCCGGTGCCGGCGCTGATATCGGTCCAGTCGTCGATGCCGGCGACGAAATCCGGGTTGGCGAAGTTGCGGCCGTCGATCACCTGGCCGTGGCCGAGCAGGAAGCGGATATAGCCGGCGCCGACCTCCAGCACGTAGGATTGCGCCGCCGCCAGCTCGAACGGGATCAGCCTTGTGAAGCCGGCGCTGTCCTTGACCTCGGTGATGAAGCGGCTGCCCGAGCGCCGCTGGGCGCCGCCATGGGGCTGCACCACGAAATTGGACAGCCGGGCGGCGCCCTGGGCGTAGCGTTCGATATCGACCCGGCCGCGCAGCCGCGGCGATATCTGGCCGCCGACCAGGGAATTCTGCAGGATGGTCTCGAACGGCATGTCAGGTATCAGCCATCAGGGATCGGCGATGACGACAGGCCGAACATGCGTTTCTGGTTTCCGGCATCTGATCTCTGATCCCCGTCCTCTGCCTAGGCCCACGGCTCCTCGCCGCCATGCGGGTCGCCGACCCCGGAGCGGCGGCTTTCCAGCCACTCGCTGGCCTCGACCTTGCGGGTGCTGCCTTCCTGGCCGTCGGCCGAGCGGGCGCTGACCAGCTTGGTGTTGTAGGCGTCCTCCATGGCGTCGGCCACGCTGCGCTTCATGGTCATCGGCATGGCCAGATCCCAGGCGATGTGGTCGGCGATGGCGCTGATCAGCAGGGCGTCGTAATCGTTCGGGTCGGTGATCCGCTGGATATAGCGGACATACAGCGGCGCCGCCTGGTCGGTGACGATGCGGCGGCCCTCGCTGCGCCATTTGTAGATCTTCTCGTCCTTGACCTCCAGCACCCTCAGATCGTCGGGCAGCCGCACGTAGCTGTAGGCCGGGCCGAATACCGGCGCGTCGGCCTCGGCCGCCAGGGCGACCCGCCGGGTGGCGCAGTTCCACGGATGGGAGCGCAGCACGGCGTCGCGGATGGCCGGGAATTGCAGCGTCGCCACCCGCGCCGCCTTGGTGTTCTGCGACAGATCGACGATCGCTTTCTGGCCGAGGCGGAACAGGCCGAGATTGACGATGCCGGCGATCGACGTCATGGCGCGGCCCCGGTCAGGCGCGCGGGAACGGCGCCGACAGCAGCCGCAGCCTGATCTTGTCCAGCGCGGCGATCACCTGGTCGCGGTCCATCGCGTCCTCGTAGGTCAGCTCGACTTCCGGGGTGATGGCGCCGCCGGCGGCGATGGCGATCTCGCCCGGCTCGTCGCCGCGGTCGTAGGCCAATGCGGTGGTGGTCATGGTTTAGCTCCTTTCGATCGCGCGCTCAGCGTGTCGGCGATCAGCGATCAGCGTGCTTCTGCGGAACGCTGAAAGCTGATCGCCGACCGCCTGCCGTCAGGCGCCGCTGAAATACAGATCCACCACCAGCCGGCCCGACGCCGGCAGGGCGGCGGTGGCGATGGTGATGAAGATCTCCTCCGCGGCCGCCAGCTCGGCGCCGTCTCCGAGCGCCGCGTTGACGCCGAACAGGGTCGGCGTGGAAACGGCGGTGAAGACGGCCGCGGCGCGGTACTTGCCGGTCGCCCCGGTGATGCCGATGGCGACGGTGGCGGCGCCCAGGGTGACGCTGGAATTCAGCACCCCGTAGGCGAACGCCTGGCCCTTGGGCACCGAGGCGATCACGATGGTGTCGGTGGTGGCCTGGGAGGCCAGGTCGATGGTGGCCTGCTCG